>Ga0210406_10000199_pt1 | contig 91823 bp, 74 predicted proteins | sample IncBWC30MmetaG_FD_155454 | JGI IMG/M metagenome (GOLD analysis project Ga0210406, IMG submission 155454) | Forest soil microbial communities from Barre Woods Harvard Forest LTER site, Petersham, Massachusetts, United States - Inc-BW-C-30-M | ecosystem: Environmental > Terrestrial > Soil >...
GGCGGGAAAGAGCCAAAGGCAGCAGGTCAGATCGTAAAGTCAAATGCCCTGAAGGCGGTGATGGATGGTGTTACGGGTTTCATTGATGCGCTGCGGTTTTGCATTTATGAAATACACAAATTAGGAAGGTGCACTTGGCGCGCAGATGTCTGCTGGGGTAAATTTTGGCGTGACTACGGCTTTACCCCAGATAGTTAGCCTCTTCTAGAATCCCTCCTGCACTCACTCCAGCATCTCGCGTCATCTGTTGTACGGTCTCCCTGCGCTCAGTCCATTTCAATTCATTTAGCCTGGGAACCCAGGGCGTCCCCGCTCCCCACTTTATCCTTCACCTAGGTAGACGGCACCGGTTTTTCTTTTGGCAGAAGCCGACTGGTCGCTGCTTTCAATGAGAGCCGGCTGAAGCGGGATGTCCCTGGAAGCCGATTATATACTTGGTTTCTCTATTGGTAACCGTAACGAAGCGACAAAAAAACCAGGCGTTTTCGCTGAGTTTTCAGAATACGGAGGATTTACCGAGTGGCACCGAAAGTCGTGCTGGTCACAGGTTCCTGTGGGCTGATCGGGTCGGAGGTCAGTCTTTTTTTTGCCGACATGGGATTTCGGGTCGTTGGTATCGACAACAATCTTCGTGCGGTGTTCTTCGGCCCCGAGGGGGATACAACGTGGGTGCTCAGCCGCCTCCGGGAAAAGATTGACGATTACCAGCACAGCACGCTCGACATTCGTAATCGTGAAGCGCTGCTCCCTTTCGTCAAAGAAGTGAGGCCTGACCTTATCGTCCATACTGCTGCGCAGCCCTCTCATGATCGCGCGGCGTCTATTCCGTTCCTGGATTTCGAGACCAACGCACTGGGCACTCTGCATTTGCTGGAGGCGGCGCGGCAATACTGCCCTGAGTCACCATTCATCAACATGTCGACCAACAAAGTCTACGGCGACCGGCCCAACGCAATTTTGTTGAAGGAACTCGAATCGCGTTGGGACTACGACGATCCGGCCTATGAGAATGGTATACCTGAGAGCCTTTCCATCGATCAAAGCAAGCATTCTCTATTCGGTGCTTCAAAAGTGGCCGCCGATGTAATGGTGCAGGAATACGGCCGCTACTTCAACATGCCTACGTGTTGCCTGCGGGGTGGTTGCCTGACCGGTCCCAATCACTCGGGAGTTGAGTTGCACGGTTTCCTTAGTTATCTCATCAAGTGCAATATGGAGGGCCGCGAGTACACCGTATATGGGTACAAGGGCAAGCAGGTGCGCGACAACATCCACTCCCACGATGTGGCCCTATTCATGCATGAGTTTTCGAAAGCTCCACGTGCGGCGGAAGTCTACAATCTGGGCGGTGGAAAGCAGAACTCGTGCTCTATTCACGAGGCCTTTGCGATGGCCAAACAGCATACCGGTCAGACCATGAAGTGGCGGTACGTTGAGGAGAATCGGAGTGGCGATCACATTTGCTACTACAGCGACCTGCGCAAGATGAAGGCGCACTACCCGGCGTGGGACATCACCAGAACGCTCGACACTATCTTCGAAGAGATCGTTACTAGCTGGACAGAGCGGTTGACGAACAAGGCTACGGGATGAAGGTTCTCATCACCGGGATTTGCGGATTCGTGGGCAGTTCGCTGGTCGAGTCTTTATTGGAGAGACAGGACAATCTATCGATCTGCGGCATCGATAACTTGGCGCGTCCCGGATCCGAGACGAACCGGAACCGTCTCCGCAAGCTCGGCGCGACATTCGTTCACGGTGACATCCGTGCAGCTAGCGATTTCGAGGGTCTGCCTGCCGCTGATTGGGTGATTGACGCTGCAGCCAACCCAAGCGTTTTGGCGGGCGTGCAAAGTGGATTCAGCAGCCGGCAACTGTTCGAGAACAACCTTTCGGGCTTGGTGAATGTACTCGAATACTGTCGGGCGCGCAAAGCCGGCTTGGTACTGCTCAGTAGCAGCAGAGTCTATTCCATCAACGGCCTGCGCTCGATTCCCCTCAAGGAAAATGACAAAGCTTTTCGAGTGGACAATTCCAAACCTTTGCCGTCGGGAGCGACGTGCCGTGGAATCGGGCCAGAGTTTTCGACTGACCCGCCGGTCTCGCTTTATGGCAGTACGAAACTCGCTTCGGAAATCGTTGCGCTCGAGTATGGCTGCGCCTTCGGCTTTCCCGTCTGGATTAACCGCTGTGGTGTGCTGGCTGGCCCCGGGCAGTTTGGTACACCTGATCAGGGAATTTTTTCCTATTGGATAAACGGCCATTTGCGCCGTCGCGCTCTCCGCTATATCGGCTTCGATGGCGCAGGAAAACAAGTCCGCGACGCATTCCATCCGCACGACCTAGCAGGATTGTTGGATCGGCAAATGCGCGCCGAACGCGGCAACGGTCAAAGGCTTTACACGGTTGGAGGGGGCTTGGGAAACTCCATGTCACTAGCTGAGCTTACGGCATGGTGTGACGCTCGATTTGGAGTTCACGTCCCGATGGCCGATCTGCGACCGCGCACCTATGACATTCCCTGGCTGGTGATGGATAACCACGACGCGGAATCTGATTTCGCGTGGCGTGTCGAGGTATCGATGGAAAATCTCCTCACTCAGATCGCCGACCATGCCGAACGCAATCCCGAGTGGCTGGAAAGGAGTGGTGTGTGAAAAAGCAGGTACTGCGCGAGCCGCGTGAGCCTCTCCGTGTTCTATCGATCGTAATCCCGGCACAGAACGAGGAGGGATGCATTGCCGCAACCGTGGAGCATCTGCACGTCGAGCTACGGTTGCAGAGTATTTCCCATGAAATCATCGTGATTGACGACGGAAGCACCGACTCGACGTGGGAGATTCTGCAACGGACCATGGTCAATGTGCAGCCCTTGCGGCCGGTCCAGAACCTGGGCCCGCACGGATTCGGAAACGCTATCATCCTCGGGTTTGATCACATGCAGGGGGATGCGGTCGTCGTGATGATGGCCGACGAATCGGACGATTGTCGTGACGTTGTCCGCTACTGGCGAACCCTCAATGAAGGTTGGGACGCAGTCCTCGGGTCCCGCTTCGTTCGCGGCGGTGGTGTTATCGATTATCCTTGGACGAAGTTCTATCTGAATCGATTGGCCAATACTTTCTTGCGTCTTCTGTTTCGCGTTCCTTTGAACGATTTCACTAACGCATTTAAGGCTTACCGGAAAACTGTGATCGATGGGTGCCGCCCGTTTCTCTCGCCGCACTTTAACCTCACGGTGGAGTTGCCGCTCAAAACGATCGTGCGCGGTTATTCCTGGACCACGATGCCCATTACATGGAGAAACCGGCGTTCAGGCGTCTCGAAACTCAAGATCAAAGAAATGGGCAGCCGGTATTTGTTCATTACTCTGTATTGCTGGCTGGAAAAGCATTTCAGCCGGGGGGATTATCGGAGACAGCCAAGACCCGACAAGGCTGCGTCCCAGGTTACTGGAGCATGACAAGTGATATCGCTTGCGCTCTCGCCCGGGGAGGTTTGAGTGTCGCCGCCCTGAGTTGGTTACGGCCGGGTAGAGCACGGACAATGGAACTTGGCTCAACGCAGGTCCAACGAATGGCCAGCGCAGCGGGGAGTTTCAGTGATCCCTCTAGTCGATCTATTCAGCTTGCGAAGCTTCCGTCCTTTCTAATCGCTACGTTCGTAACCCTCACGACCTTGGCAATTTTCGTCCCATTGAATCCAGACATGCCTGACAAGGGGATTGATCCATCGTGGATTTCCGCCATGCGTGAAGCCCGCGGTAATTTAGAGCAAGTCATGCCGTTGGTGAAACCTGATCAATCATGGATGATCGCAATGAATGAGGCGGTTGCCCGCCGCCTGAGGTTCGGCAAGGAAATCATATTTACATTTGGACCCTATGCATCGATCCACACGCGAGTTTTTCATCCAAAGACCGATCGCCTGATGGTATACGGCAGCTTGCTAATAGGTTTGTCGTATGTAACTGCATTGCTCTATCTTGCGCAGGGCAGGAACCCGTACTTACTAGTTATACTTATGTTGTTTCTTGCGACCTTCCCCTCCCGGGATGCGCTGCTGCTTTCCTATGCATTCCTTCTGGTAGTTTGTGCGCTCAGTTTTGCTAGCTGCGATGCGTGCACGGATGCGAATCTCCGCTGGTGGCACGTATTGGCAATAATCGTCATGTTTTCGGCTCTGGGCCTCTTGCCTCTTATAAAAGGAAGTCTTCTGGTACCCGCATGCTTATCTCAAGGCATGCTTTGCGCCTTGCTTCTCTATCGGTTTAGCGGCAAGCAAGCCATCACTTTACTGTTGGTTCCGGTTGCGGCCACCATCACCTTTTGGACTATCGCCGGCCAGTCACTGTCTGATTTTCCAGCATATCTGCGCGGCACCTTCTTGTTGACGTCCGGCTACACGGACGCGATGTCTATCCCGTGGATAGGTTGGCCCAACATTATGGGCTATGGCTTTGTAGTCGCTTATTTGACTGTGGCAGCATCGATATATGTTTCGATGATTCGTGCTGTCCGGTTAAGTGTTTGGTCGAAGTGGTTCCTCGGCCTTCTTTGTGCACCATTCCTGCTAATCGCATTCAAACATGGATTTGTACGAACTGATCACTTACCAATTGCATTCAACTCGCTTGTCATTATTATCTCCATCGTCGGATTCCTTTATAAGGACAGGTATCTGATCGGAGCCCTGTTGGTTTCTATTCTTCTCGTTGTCGCTATTGATTTCCGCCAGGATCCTGAACTCATCAAGCAGGTGAGAGGGGAATTTGGCGCCGGTACGGTTGCAAGGCAAGGTGGTAAGACCGAAATATTGGCCTTTATCTCAAGAAGGGCGATCGGAACTCTCTCTCGAGTCACTTACAAGAGTGCCTACAGCACGTACGCCGAAGCGTGGGATGGGATTCGCTCAAGGCTTGCCGACCGCGATAGCTTGCAGAATAGGTTTACAAGAGGCATGGCGAATCTCGGGGGTGAATACCCCTTATCTACGCTCGAGGGAAGCGGCGACATCTATTCGTACGAGCAAGCCGTTCTCTTGGCTTCGAATAATGTGTGGAATCCGCGCCCCATCCTACAGAGTTACTCAGCTTATACTCCAACCTTGGCTGAACTCAATGAACGGCATCTCCGCGGTGAAAAAGCTCCAGACTGGGTACTAATTGACCTTTGGGTCCCAGATGGACGTCTTCCCTCACTCGATGATGGCATGAGTTGGCCCGCCTTGCTCGAGAATTACACATTCGTATCATTTGACGGTCAGTTTGTTCTGATGCGCAGGAATCAAGTTTTGCAAACCGCGAGTAGGTTGAGTAGAATTTCGCAGGAGAGACATCAGACAGGTTTGATCGTTGCTCTTCCCGAAGTGGATGCGCCATTGTTTGCGGAAGTCGACCTAAAGCCGACGCTGCTTGGTAAGTTACTCATGGTGTTGTTTAAGCCTCCTCAGCTGAACATCAAACTGAATCTGAAGAATGGAGAAAGTACGAGTTACCGAGTTATTTCGAACATGATGACGACTGGCTTCATAGTGTCGCCTTTAGTTAGCAATACACAAGAGTTCGAATATCTGGCTGTCGGCAATCGACGTTTCCTCGATGAGCACAAGGTAGAGGGGATCTCTATCGCGCCATCTTATGGGGGCTCCGTCCTGTGGTCAGGTACATATACGCTCACACTTAAGGCATATCACGGTCAACGCGTCGGAGGTTCATAATAAAACGGTCCGGTCCTTCCAGCTCTAACTTCAGACTCTGGAGAAACAGCCTGCCTTCACTTCTGCCATGATACTCCTGGGTAAAGACTTGGAATGCGGTACGCGCGGTACGCGTTCGCTCCGCTGATGTCTAGTTGCCATACGATCTGTTGGCTGGCGCCTGGAGCGATCTCCATGATTCGTGAGGACGGGACGTTGAACGGGTCGGTCATGTCGAACTCCAAATCCTGGTTTTCCAACTGAGAAATGGAACCACCCCAAAAGGAATATATTCCTGCTGGATCGTAGTGCCAAGCTAAGTTGGCGGACTTGGTGTCCTGGTCTACATCGAGGACGACGCCACGACTGTAGCAAGGGTTCGGATCGGAATACGGGTTGCACGATCCACCGCCGGACACTACCCGGTCATCTCCATTGTCCATGAAAGCCAGAGTCAACTGCGAACCGTTCGCAGCCACCAGTGAGGGAAAATGCTGGGCAAAAAACCACTGGCTTGGATCTCCCTGCGTCAAAGTGAAATCCCCTTGATATCCCAAGCGCCACAGAATATCCCCGTTGCCAGCTCCATTTTCGTAGTCAAGTTTCAAGACCCAGCTCTGGTGCCGGCTGGACAGGAGCAGATTGCCATCCGGCAGGTAGACCAGGGCATTGCTGTGAGTCCAGTCTGGAAATTGAAAAGGATGTCGATTTATGTCCAAGTGGTCAAATGACGACCACACCCAAACCGGCTCCCAATTGGGATCAAGATCAATCACAAAGTCGCCCAGTACCTCGGTCGTGCCCGGATATCCCGGCAGATCGGTATAGGGCTTTGTTGTGTTTGCCAGAACAATCCAATGGCCGTTCGGGAGCGGCAAGATCTCGTGGTGAAAATTAGAGATTGAGGTCGAATAACCTTTTGCGGCTAATTGCTGGTTGAGAGCGGCGGTTGTGAGTTGGCGAATAATGTTACCGGCGAGATCTATTTCCACGAGCTGGCTACCGGTCAAACTGATGTCGATTAGGCCGACATTGCCATTTGGAAGGGGCTTCCAAGGAATTGCCGAGTGACCGGCACCGGCGTAGTAGTACCAGATAACGTTACCATCAAGGTCTGTGACTAGGGCCTCCAGAATTGGCGCATTGGCGGGGGCAACGACGTCGAGATATTCGACACCCGCTTGCGGGGAGAGACCCGGGGTGGGCCGGGTAACGGCTAGTCCAGGAGGAAAAGGGTGAGCGTAGGTTGGGGCGGCGAAACCTTGGCCCAGCAAGTGGCCGGTCGTGAAGGTCTGATCCTGATCTACCCAAGATCCACCCGCGGTCCAGTCGACGTGCGCACGCATGTGGTAGGTCGTGTTCGGCAGCATGCCTGCCACCAAGATACTGACGGTTTCGCTAACGCCCGTCATTGTCGCCTTCGCCGATGTTTGCCTTCCGTAGGTAGTATCTTGGCCGAACTCAACCCACACGCTACCGTCTTTCCGCGGTAGCGCTAGATTGTATTGGGCAACAAGAGGGTTTTGGGTTGCAATGACCGCCGTTCCGGCATTCGGAGAGCTGGATCCGGAACCGCAACCCAAAGTCACGAGAGTTAAAATTACAACCGAAAAAAGAGCAAGGCACTCCCTGAGTTGTCCAATCTTCATTGCTTCTATTCTCCCCCTCTTAACTGGAGCCGTCGCAAGATGATATCTATCTCGCTGCCCAGAAGGTCTTTGATCCAAATTGTCACATAATACACGACACTTAGCAGTAGTCAACAGATTAATGGAGAGAAACTCTACCGGTTGACACAGACGGGCACTTAATCGGAGTCAGGCTCTGTTGGGGGTCGGTTGTCGTCCAGAAAATGCTTTGCATTCAGTGGTGCCGCGACAGTACGAAACTGCAGCGGCAGTTGATAGAAGTCGAAGCAGTCGGAGAGGTTGTCGGCACGCGAGTCCGCGAATCCGAGGGATGGCAAACCGAAGTTTTCTTCGATGAACCTGAGGATGCTGCCGAAATGATGCGTGACGTGGGAGACGTAGCCGGGCTTTGCATAGGGAGAGACAACCAGGAGGGGAACGCGAAATCCGTACTCATATGAGTTGTGGATGGGAGGCGCCACGTGATCGTAAAAGCCTCCCCAATCATCCCAGGTGATGAAGATAGCGGTGGTCGACCAATACTGGCTTTTACCAATGGCATTGACGACTGCAGCCACCCAGGACGGACCGGAACCGTCGTTGACCCCAGGATGGTCGGAGTAACGTCCATCGGGAATCACCCAGCTCACCGCCGGTAATTGCCGATTTGCAATGTCTTTCAGTACCTGCTTGTTCTGAGTCATGACTTTCGACCAGGCTGATCCAAAACGAAGATGCCGAATTGCGCTGGGAGCGTTCCAGAGTTCATTCCAGTTGTCACCCACCGAGTAGTAGCGCCAACTCAGGTGATTGGCATCCAGTAAATCGGGCAACGTGAGATGCTCAAAACAAGGAAATGATTCTGACGATTCCTTTCCAGCCGGATCAATCAGTGAGACGGTTAGCCGGTCTGAAGCAGCGCAGCCAGACTTGGGGAAGTTGGTATTCGTCGGAGGACCGGTGCGCCAAAAAGGGTTCTCCGAGGCAAACAGATCGCTGGCCGGAGTCGGTGCGGACGTTCCCGAAATAATATATTGATGCGAGGGAAAGCTTGGACCTTGGTTGGTTTGAAACATTCGATCAGCGAAAGTGTATTGTTCTGCCAAATCAAAATACGGCGTCACCTCCGATAGGGGAACGTACACAAATTGTGGATTGGATGGGCAGTGCGCTGGCTGTTGAGCACACGTTACAGATCTGGTATCGGCTCCATCCATCTTGCCCTTATCGTAGTATGCCAGGAAGCCTCGGTGCGAGTGGTCCAGATCGTAGGCGGCCGCGAGAGGGACGGGACTCAAGGGAACAATTTGGCCGTGCGAATTGACTCCGCTGTCAGCGATGTCTGCGTTTGGCAAATTATGAAACAGATTGTCGGGGGTGCGGTTTTCCTGGAAGATTATTACCACATGCTGAAGTTTCGGCGTTGCATCTTGGGTCGCGCCGCATCCTTCTAGACTCATCAGCCATGCCCCGACCGAGATAAGCAAGAAGCTCACGGACAATGTACGTCGAGCCAAGGAAACACCTTCCGTCTGCGTTTCTAAGATGTTGCGGCTTGTAATTAAGGTTGCAGTTGCGCAAGCTATGAGTTTACGTTTCTCTGACTCGGCTGCCTAAGAGATGCGGCGAACGTCGAGTTGAACCACCCATGGTACGTAACTACTCGAATAAATATGGCGAGTGCTCATGGGCGGAATGCGGGGCAAAAGCCGTAGCTGTTCCCAATGGTCAGGGGAGTGCCTCCGCCTATAAGCTGCCCCGACGCTGGATTAAATGAATAGACGTGCATGTTTGCGTCGCCGTCGAGTTCTGCATAAATGAGTGTACCGTCTGGACTAAAGGCAAACCCCGGGGTTTGTGCGGTCATCGGAATGGAATTCCCTGTATCTTCGATATTCTTTGCATCAATCCGCGCCACGTGGACCTGTTGTGTCGGTGGGTCCGTCAAGAAGAGATATTTTCCTGTTGGATCGATCTGAACGTTCGTCGCACTCTCGCAGGCAGTGAGCATCGAAGCGGTGCAGCGAAACAAGTGATGTCGTGGTTTCGGAATTAGCGGCAAAATATCGATGTAGCCTGTCGCCCCGGGAGCGCGGTGTTCGTCGACCATAACCTCCGTGCCGATAACAAGCATGTCTGAGTTTATGGATCCATTCGCGGGTTGATAGAGGAGGACATCTGGACCAACGGTTCCGTTGTTTGTGTTGAGGGAGCGTTGCTCGTAGAAAGGTCCCTGCGAATTTTCCCGGCTAAGATAAATCTCAGTTCCATCTGTGCTAAAGCCGTAAAGGGAGGCCGGCAAAATGTAATAGGGGCCATAGCTGCCCTGGAGCTTTGGATCTTCAAGCAGCTTGCCGTCGCCAGGATTGATGTGAAACAACCGCAATGTCGAGGTATATTCGGCCCCCAAGTTGCGGACTTGCGTCATGTAGGCAAAACGCGCGCTACGATGGATGTTGAATTGAGAAAGCGAAGGCGCCTCGAGGGTTTGCACTGCGGGTGTCTGCGGAATACCAGAGGCATCAGTCGCGTACACCGAAAGATGCTGCTGGTTCCCCGCATCGGACCACAGCACGTATAGAAAGTTGTCATCGGGAGCGGGAACGAACTGAACTAGGGAACCACTAGGGATTAAATTGACGGGCTGCCCCAGAGAGGTGAACGTCAACGCGTTTGGATTAACGGAATAAGTTGAAACAGCGCCATTGCCAATCACGTAAAGAATCTGAGCGCCCATTCCAGCGGCAGGCGCATTATTGAAAGGTGCACTGTGGTTCGACATCCCCTGACAGGAAAGAAGTATGCATCCGGAAACAACAAGCAGAAAAGCGGAACAAAACCGGAGCAACCTCATAAATCCTCCTGCGTCCTGCGACTGAGAATCCCAGTTGCAGAACCTGAGATGCGAGGCTTCGGCGACACGTTGTCATTCTGCCCCGTGTCGCTGGCCATCCGGCCGGGTCGGATCGCAGGCCACGATATTTTGCTACCCGCCTTTCCCGAGCCCTCTTCAGTAAGAGAAGTCTCTGATTCTACCGGGAGCACGCTAGCGAAACCGCGTTGCATTCGTTTCGCGTCGATGGTTCGAATGCCGTTGGCATTTGGACCGGGAGTCGCAACGCAATGAACCACTTAACCATCTTGCTCCTTGCCATGCTCACGCCTTTGTCGCTCGCGCAAGGCACTCATATTGAAGTTGGGAATCTGAATGGCACCCGATATGCTGATCAGTTCCCAAGTGTGCAAGCAGCCCTAAATGCCTTACCTGTATCTGGTGGAGAAGTCAGGGTCTCCGCAGGAACCTATGCGGGTCCAAGAAGCATTCCGAACAACAACACCAGGATAGTGTGCAGTGCCTGGTTGGCATGTACCTTCACCTACACGAGCAATGTTACATTTGGAAGTGCCTCTTCTGACCTTAACAACTTAGATATCGACGGAATTATATTCGATTTTAGCGGCACCGCTGCCGGCGTGACGTTAAGCGGCGTAACTTCCAGTCACTTTCGGATGCAGTTGCAAAATACGACAGGCACGGCCCTTACTTTGCTAGGGACCACCGTAGCAAACGTGACGGGAAACACGTTTGACTGGATCAAGATTTCAACAGCAGGGATTGGCATGGTTCTCAACGGGGACGCCAATCTTACAGGTTGCGGTGGAACTCAAGTCGCCGATGGGGGGGCGGTATATTACAACTACTTTAAGGTGGTCGAGATGGAGTCTATCTCGGGCGCGTACGGCATGCAGTTCACGTCGGGCGATGACTCAAACAGCTTTGGATTTGTTCAGATTCAGATGGGTGCGGGAAACACAACAGGTAATGCGATTATCTTCGGGTCCCGCTGCCCATCCAGTTATGGCGATGTGGTTTTTGAACATTTTTCTACGATTACCGTTGATGCCCTTCAAGGTGGATATGTAGGGCCATTCCTTCAGATGAATCACTCCGAAGGGATCATCGACAACTACGTCTGCGGAGTCAACTGCGTTGGTGGCGCGACGACGTGGGGATTCAACACGAAGGCAGCAGTGGCTGGAAACGTGAACTGGCAGATTGGGTGGCTGGCGGGCAACCCCTACTCACAACCAAGCCCACTGTTGCAGACGAATGGCATTTTGAATACTGGTCAATTTTTTCAGTATCCACTGCTCAGGGCGACAGCGTCCGCCAATCATACGGCGGCGGGGGCGAAATTCGTGAACTCAGAGTGGAACGGATCAGCAGCACAGAATTCATCTTGGACTCTTGTGCCGACTCTCGCGGCGTCGGGCGTGCCGCTTTTTGAAAATTTTAATTTAACAAATTCTGGCAGCGTGACCCGCAATCTTAACTTCATTATTCAGTATCCCATTAGGCTTGGACTCCAGAATGCGTCCAGTTTCAATACTTTTTTTGTTGCAAATCCAGCCGCCCCCAGCCAGGGTGTTACGGTTACGGGTCCGCCCTCGACTGGAACATTAAGCACGGGCGCGATTTGCGGAACTGTGGCCGCCAATGGAGCTTGCTCAAATACGATCGGCAACGGGAGTCATTCAATCGCTGGGATTGCGGCATTATCCGATGGAACATCGACGATCACAGGAATTTCGCCAGCCTTCACCAGTACTTCATCTTATTACTGCATAACGAACGACATCACCAACAGCGCCAATCCGTCGAAAGGCGTACCGGCGAGCGCACGCGCGATAACATTTACGGGCACTGGCACGGACCAGATTCAGTTCATCTGTGTGGGGAATTAGAAGAAGTTTCCCGGCGCACCCTGAATCACTCCACCTTAAGGAGAGAATCCGGTGTATACGTCTGTAAAGGTGTATAGCACTTTGTAAGTCTGTGCTTGCAATGGATTTGCAAAAATTTCTATCACACGCAGACGTGACAATGACAACCAATCATGAACGTCTCGGTCTCATCGCAATTCTCCACCTCTGGTCGGAATCACATTCCGTAGTTCGAAACCGGCACTCAGCGTATGCTCGCCTCGCCGTTTGCACACCATGAGTGCTTTTTCATCTACGTTCGGCCGGGGTCTAGACATTTATGACCGATCTCGATCAATAGCGGAGGGGAGAGGAACGCCTCCCTGGTCGGCAGTGGGCTGCCTGAGCGATCAGCCGCGGTGCACTTCACCATAGCATACAGTAGAGTGATCAGATTCTGGCTAGAATTATCGCCGGACTGACTGCGAGATGTTTTGTCGTGAACCTCCAGTTAGAATTGTGGCCGCACGATTGGCATCTCCAGGAATCCCGGCATGCGGACAATCGTGAATGGCCTGATAGACAACCTGCAAAAATTTAAGGATTGGGACAACCCGCAGTACTCCAAAATGCAAACCTTTCGAAATATTGAAAGTGGACTGGATTCACGTGATAGCAGAAAAAGCGTGAAAATTGCGGTGGTCGACGGAAACGGACAGTTGGGAAGTGACGTCGTCCAGGTCAAGACGGCTAGAGCGGATTTGCACCATCGGTTGGGCAAAATCCTTCGACGCATCATTAGCGACGTACACTTTGTACCATGTACGACCGTGATCCGGCTGAAGTTTCAGTCTTAGAAAATCGGAGGCTGTGAAACGACTAGTGATTGGATCAGTGGTCGTGAATCTGAGCATGGCACTCTGAGCAGAGAGTGATCAGATTCTCTTCGGAATCGTGCCCGGATTGGCTGCGAGACTGTTTGTGGTGCACTTCAAGCTTGAACATCGTTCCGCACAATTGGCATCTCCAACTATCTCGGCGGAGGACTTGATTGCGAAGCTGGTCGTACAATTCACAGTTTAGGCGGAGGCGCGGGTGCTTTGGTCGCATACTATTCACGAAGCTTTCTCGGTTGCGTGATCGAGAAACGTCTTTTGTTCTTTATCCGGAAGGAACTTGAACAGCCGCAGGATCGAACACAAGAGCACATTCGAATTGCCAGACTCCAGGTTGGCGCCGGCAAGAAAATCCGCACAGATCATCTCCGGGCAGTATCCTCTTGATTTGTCGGTTCCCAGCATCAGAGCGGCCGTCTCGATCGCCTGCTCGATAACTGGGACCTGGCTCTTGTAGAACTTGAAATACACGATTTCAGTGGGTTCGCTGTCCAGCCCGGTGAGCTCCTTCTCCACTTCGTGTTTGAACTGCTCCTTCGGCATCTCGCGGGCTTTGTGCAACCAGGTTGCACAATCGAACTCCTCCCCGTCCCTGCGTGCCAGCTTCGCCAGTTCCAAACCCTTGGTCCATCCGATCTCCTTTAATCCCCGCCGCCTGGGGAGGCAGGTGCTCGTGGATCGACATCAGGTAGTAAGCCTTCCTTCTCGATTCCGGGAATCGTCGTGCGAGGAAGTCATCGAACGATGCCAGCTTCTCCACTCGCCAGTACTGCCCCGCGCGAACTTCGCACAGATAACGCCCGAGTTCCACGAAACGCGTGTCGCGTTCTGCCTCGTTCTTCTTCTCCCATGACAGAATCTTATCGATCTTCGTGAGGACGAAGAGCGCTCGTCGATGATTCAACTTGGGCAACACTGGTGGATTCCTAGTAAGTAAGCTCGTCAAGCCAACCAAGGTTTTCTGCTCCAGGGCGTCGAACCAGACGAGTTTCGGCGGTTTGTGGTTTTCCGAGGCAAAGCCCGACATATGGGCAACTGCTGCAGGGGTTTTGCGGGAAACGAACCCCGCTGTGAGGCAAGAAGTGGGCGGATTCGATTCGCCCAATCGTATCTTCGGCCAACTGGCCGAATTCGCGGCGCTGTTCATCGGTGATTGTCGTACGCAAGTATTGAATTTCCACCAACCGCTTGCGCACAAAGACGACCTGGGCGACTTCAGAGATGCCCGTCATCCAGGAGTAGCAAACGAGTTGCGGATCTAGAGCGAGCAGCCCATCCGGTTCCTCTGAGTAGCGGCTCGATGTGGTTTTCCACTCGATCAGGCAGCGCTCTCCGTCCAGCTTTCCGATCGCGTCAACGTAGGCTACGAAGTCATTTTTCCCAGAGACTGGCCTGGTGAACTTGATTTGCAGTCCACGGCGCGGTTGGCGGATACGAATGCGGTCATCCTGGCGGAACCGATCTAGAAGCTGAATCCCCTGTTGGAGCATCCGGTCCCAGGTGTCGCCCTTCGAGTAGTGCAAGTCTTGGCTCTGGCAGCGCGACCATTCGCGGAACAGGACCGTTGCAGCGTCCTCGTGCAGGAAGTAGGCGGACAGAGCTTGTTCGAAGGCGCGACCGAAGAGCATGGCTGCTCGAGTATCTTTCTCTTGCCAGCCATCGAGGTAGCGGTGGCGATAGCGGCGAGGGCAGGTTAAGTACTGGCTGATCTGAGTGTAGCTGTAGGTCATTTGGACACCTCCGAGGCAACGAGGCTCGCGGCTGACGAACTGCAAAGGTGTTCCCATTGGCTCGCAGGTGCGAAGCCATCGAGGTTGAGCAGGGAAGTACCGTTCACGACAACGTGGCTGACCTTGATCACGCCATGCAGACCAACGAGGCTCTTGTCATCGATCTCGTCTTGTCCGAGTAGGTCGGTATCGTAACCGAAGTCGCGCAGAAACCAGTTCAGTTTCCACAGCGCTCTGGGCGTGCAATAAAGGCGGCCAGCAACCGAGTGTCCTGTAAGTTCTTTGGGCTCGAGAATTGAGAAGCGGACAAGATAGAACGGTTTTCGCGCGTCCCATCGGTGCTGAGCTCGCTCGACGCGAACGAGTAGCAGACCATCGCGAACGTGGGATGCAGCAGTCTGGTCGGCTTCGTGCAAGCCTTGGATTCGATGTCTCACGCGACACCTTCTTTCGCGCTGGGATAGCTGTTGAGCTGGCACAGTAGGGCATCGCGGTCTTTCTCGGCCCAATCGGCCAGGTGCGCGACGAAACCTTCGACCTGCTCGCGAGTGGCTTCCCGAAGGGTTTTGACACCGCAGAAGTCGGTGGCGTAGGACTTGACCAAGGTGGCATCTAGCTGATGCTGGCGAATAAGCTGGCAGAGGTGGTCACGCACTGTTCGACCACCGTAATTCCCATTGGTCGGTTGGGGAGGAAGCTCCTTCGATCGGGGAGAGGATGTCGACCGTTCCGTGACGGAACCGATCTCCTCGACGGAACAGATGCCGATTCCGTAGGCTTTGCGGAGGGCGCGATTCACTGCACGCGTCTCGGCGACTCGCATTTCGGCACCTTGGACAAGGAAGGATACGTTGGAGGGATCGGCATCGCCGTATCCGACAAACCCGCGGCAGACCTTGGATTTGTAAACGGTCGCTTGAAAAGCCCAGTGTTGCGCCTGCGGATTGCAAAATGCTTGAACGGGCTGAACGTTCATGCCAGCACATCGTTTTCGACGAGCCACGCCGAGCAGTCCGGTGTGCGTCACGTACCAGCGACCATCGAGCAGCAAAAGATCTCCCGACGCAACCGAGAGTTGATGTTCAGAGGTAAGCGTTTTCAAAGCGCTTGAGGCTAGAGGTGAAATGTTGTTCCATAATCGCTTTGCAAGTCTTCGGTTGGATTCGAACATCGCAGATTTGTTTCGCATTTGCCATTTCTCCTTAAATTTGCCTCGGCATCAAGGTCAGCAATTGCCAATGTATGGACAGTCGAAGTAAAAGGAATAGAAAGCGAATAAGTGTTTGTGCTTTGTACCGCGCTCGCTGTATTCCTAATGGAATATTCTATTAGGAATATAGCGGAAATGCAAGGGCAATGTCTAATCGCATCCGCTCAAAACCCGATTTGAAAGCGATTGGTTTGAGGATTAGGGCACTACGAGGTGATTCGCGGCAGGAGGACCTTGCGCTGCAACTTGGAGTTAGTCAGGGGCAACTGTCGAAGGTTGAGCGGGGAAGAATAGCTCCCACGCTGGAAATGCTGTTGGCAATAGCTCTCCGATTCAATAAAAGCTTGGATTGGATCGTTAGAGCTGCAGATTGATGACATTTTCTAGCTGTTAAGTTAGTTCTCATCATCGCAACAGGTGGTGGCGCGAGAACCAAACCTCATCAAAGCCGCGCCGATGTTGCGCGTATTTCAGAAGTGGCCACAAGTGCGCAGACCTGGTTCACAGCGGAATGGCTGGCCAGTTCGAAAAATAGGTTCGGTCACACTTCAATTCACTCGGCTGGTTCTGGCTTGGCGCCAGAAGAAAGCGAGTAAATTTTCCTATCTCCAAACTTGAGGGGTGACGATTAGCGTCCGGCAGGCGCGTCATTTTTTACAATTCCGGCGAGGAAAGCCGCTGACAAAGGAAGGATCAGAGCCTCCCTCGGATCCATTGTCGGCTTTTTCTGCTGTTTCATGTCTGAGCAGTCCGCCGCCTGTATTGCGGCTCACCATCCGAGTTTCGAGGTGCTGCACCCTCCAATAACAACTACCCCATTGGTTTTCGCTTATTCGCTTATCTGCGCAAAGCCCAAAGAAGCAGCCGTTGCCAGTCTTGCTGAACTTCTTTCAGCGGAACACGAAATATGTTCTTGACAAAGCAACTGCTGTCACTAAAATAACAATCAGTGCCTCTGCGCTGTTCGTGGTCACGACGTAAGTAAAGCTCTACTTGGGCTGTTGGTCTGTAAAACCTCTCTGATTGGTAGTTATAGCCCCACAAAATCAAAGACTCGCCTTCCCGTTGCCGGGTTGGGCTTGGGGGATCAATGAAGAGGCACCGGACCATCGGCGCTGCCAAAGCCGCCGCCAGCAAGAAAAACTCGAACCCGAAATCAGTACGGGAAAAAACCGACACAAAAGAGCTGACGCCCACCGCAGGCGAGCGGCTTCCCGAAGGAAGCATGCTTGAGCTGGTACGTGATTCATCCGACCCGGCGAGGTTAGCCCTACTGCACCACGTCGGGCAGCACGCCACAATGGCTCACCACATTGACCACGGCGACCGTCGCTATATCCCGATCAGTGCCGGGCCCGGTCTCGTCCGGCAATTGCGATTGCCAATAAAAGAGCTTCCATGCGGGCTGCCATCGGAGTTGATCGATCAAATTTCGTCGATACTGATGCAAACCTCGGAGCTGGCCGGAGGCGATGCCTTCATGGTTGCGGTCTTTGCACTGGCGTCACTTTTTGCTGACTGCCTGCCGACGCAACTCTGCCTCTGGCTCGTAGGATCTGCGAATACCGAGGCTATGGCTTTGTTGCGGGTGCTCGGCTGGTTTTGCTGGCACCCGCTGTTGCTCCTGGATGACATAGGCATCGACCACTTGCCCGAGAACTTGACTGCCACCCGGTTCTTCTATGCCCCTGGGCCCAGCGCTAAGCTTCGAAAGCTGATCTCAAATTTGCAAGCACCTGGGTTCGGAATTTTCCGCGCTGGTTCGCTGCGAGAGATTCGCGGGGCGACCGTGATTTATTCAGGGCCAACAGATCTCGGAGGGGTTTGTGCAGACGGCTTCCTGCGTATACCAGTTGCGCCAGCGATGCGGTTACTCAGTCCCAGCGATGAGGAGCGCCACCGCGCTGCAGTGGAAGAACTGCGAGCCAGACTCCTCAATTATCGACTGGTGCACTATGACGAAGTGCGCAGCTCGACGTTTGATGTGGCGGACCTTACGGGACCAACGCGGGAAATTGCACGTGGGCTGGGAGCATGCCTAGTCGATGCACCTGATCTTCGAGACCGCCTCATTGTGCTGTTACGGGATCAGGATGAGAGCGTGCGGATGGAGCGGTCAGCCGAGATGTCGCCGGTGCTGGAGTCTTTGATGGTCTCTTGTCATGAGCGCAGACCCAGCGTGCACGTAGGCGAAATTGCAACAACAGCGAGCAGTATTCTCTCCGTCCGCGGTGAGTGGGCTAAGCTGAGTCCCAAAGAAGTCGGAAGTAAGCTAAAGTTGCTCGGCCTTCGCACAACCCGTTTGGACGCCGGCGGTCGTGGGCTCAGGCTTACTCGTGAGATCTGCACCCGCATCCACCGGACAGCAAGGGCATTTGGAGCGCCGGCGACCGAGACAGGTTTGCCTGGGTGTCCTGACTGCCAAAAAATCGTGGATCAGTAATTTTAATTCTGCACATTGTGCATGACATGCACATGATGCACTTATATACGGGGGGAAAAGCAATGACACTTAGTGCCGACAAGAGACGCAAAACTATTGCCAGGCTGCAAGCGGCCGGAATTCCGATCCCGTTGGAAGATCATTCAGCCACAAAGCCGGATTTGCTGGTTGAATCTTTGAAAGGAAGTCTAGCGTTTGATCTGAAAATGGGAAGCGAGTATCTAATGAATGTAAAGATTTCCAACAATTCTTACGGCGATTTGTTGGTAGGAGAGCTGCGAGGACATTTGCTGGAGGAAGACTGGGAGCTGACCTTCCAGGGAGATCCTAAGGAGCACGACCCAGAACGCAAGACGTACCGCATGCTGAGCGGCAGGTACGTCCGCTACCAATCGGTTCTGAATCATCGCCTGGCCACTGAACTTGCACCTGGTTCAAGCATCGAAGGGAAGCTTCTGGCGTTGAGCATCACCGACAAAATCCCTGAGAGTTATCTCCATGGCCTAGCCGTCCCATTGGAATTAATCCTGACTGATCAGTATGGCAGGGAGCACCGGTCGATAATCGAAATCTCGGTTGATCGTACCGCTACGATGGTGAAACCGAAAATCCTCAGGCGAGTCGCTCGAAGTCTGTACCAGAGTTCCGAACTGGAAGCACCTAATTTCGTCCGCAACTTTGCTTTGCGGCCTCCTACCGCAAAAGAAAACGCGGCAAAAAATGTAGAGGAGTCGGAACTGATGAAGCGGCTTGCCTCCCTTCTACAAAGGCCCGACCTTGATGCCATCGAGAGCAAGCTGGAGGCGAAAATAAAATAGGGCACCGTTCCGATTGTGCACGTTGTGTATCAAACAATTGATATGAATTCTACAGTTATATCGCAACACGATATAATATGGACGGAGTCAAGTTCGACAAACGAGGGATGTGCGAAGGTTGATTCAAACTTAGCCTTGGGCTATTCGGCCCAATCAAAAGATGGGGTCACGGCTTTTGTCACCGCTAGTACACATTTTCCCGTTCCGCTTCCTCGAAACGCGGCGTCCCAGGTGCCGCCAACTGCCCACTTCGCTCTTAGCTCGTCGGCGTCCCGGAAGTAGCCGACTGTCAGGCCCGCCCACATAGGCCGCGCCCAGAGATGTGGTTTCGCTTACCGGGGACCGGATTACCGTTCGATTGAGGACCAGCACTGCTGGTTGATCGCCCAGAATTCCCGCAATCTGTACTCCTTTCACCCCCGCCCCCCGTTTCAATCCCATACACCTCACTGCTGGAACAGATACGCGGAAGCATCGGCCGAGGTATGACGATTTGCGCCTAACAGTTCCTTGGCCCATGCGAGCCCTATGCAAGTTCATCACCTGACTTCAAGAAATGCTGGACAACGGGTTCGGGCGTAGTAGGATGGTTCCGACTTACGAACTGGCCTAATCCTACATAAGAAACGGGAAGCGGAAAATCAGTTGCTGCTGGTCTGCGGTAGTCGCCTCTCGTTTCTCGATCAGGGGGGAGCCATGCATCGGTCAAGTAAGTCCAGTCCTTCGAGTTTCATTAACAAGATTATCTTTCTGGTCGCCACTCTGGCGCTCGCGTGGAGTGCCGAGACCGGTCCACCCAAGTACGACCTGCATACCGAGACCAAGATGAAAGGCACTGTGGAGGAGGTCAAGCTGCCTCCGAAAGGGAGTGAAAAAGAGGTGGTCCATCTGCTGGTGAAAAACGGGGACGATATTGTGGACCTGTACTTCTGTCCCAAGTCATTTATGGATGACATGGGCGTGAGCCTGAGCAAAGGGGACGAACTCGCCTTCACGGGATCGAAGGTGAAGTATGGCGGAGCGGATTTGGTCCTCGCACGGGAAGTGTTGAAGGGCGCGGAGACGTTGGTGCTGCGGGATGAAAAAGGGAACCCGGTCTGGAACTGGCACCACTAGATCGGGAAGCGTTCGTCCTCGACGGAGCTCTGGAGTTGCGCGTCGCTGATGATGAGGCTCGATCGACGGCCAGAGGGAATTTCTTCGGCGTCAAGTAGGGAAGTCTGGTGAATGGGCGAGGGCCGCCCAAGGTTTTTTCGTACAGCGGAGTTCGCCAAGCGGTTCGCTTCGGTGTTGTGCTCGCGGCGGATGTGGGCGATGGAGAAATCAAGCGCCCGGGCCAACTTGCGGCAGATCCAGTGCAGTGAGTAGAGACGCGGACTGCGGCAGATGTATTCCCCGTTCATCTGCCGAACCACCACTTGAGAATCGGAATAAACGTGAAGCTTGTCGGCTTTGAGCGTCAGAGCACATTGCAGGGCTTCAAGCAGGGCAACGTATTCGGCAACGTTGTTATCTTGATATCCAATCCACTTGGCGATTCTGATTGTGGGCCCGTCAGATCTGTCCAGCACCACTCCAATCCCAGACGGCCCCGGGTTTCCCAGAGAACCGCCATCCACGTACGCCACCAGATTCGGCATTGATTCCTGATCTCTGCAACCAACATGCGTTACCCACCCCTACGTCGTCAAGATGATTTGTTGGTTCGAGCTATGTATGCGATTTGATGGGCATGCGGCGTTATGCGCGATTGTGCATAAGGGTGTGGAAAAGCTGGAACAACTATTTCGAGGTTCTGTAACCGCTGGCTCTTCAATGATGTGCACGCTTCGTGTTTGACGTTTTCCAGTGCATACTCTGCACCAACAATCGGCGTTGACAATTAACACCTAACTGTTTACTTTAGGCCCCGTCGACGGCTGAAAGGGTTGACCAAAACAAAGGTTGGCCAGTCCAAAGTAAGCTGGGCGATCAGTTCGTTGGGGCGACCTGAAGAACGACCAGACCCGAAAAAACCGACTACTCTGCGAGGGGTAGTTGGGGTTTGGAACTGCGAAAGCAGTGATCGCATCGAAGGCCGTGATGGTGCATACTCCACGCTGATGGCTCCCTCGCAGGAGCTGGCGGCTAGAGCATAACCAAGATCACGGCCTTTACCTTTTCCATCCTTGTTCATCTCTTCACTTTCAACTTCAACGGTCGGTGGAAATCCTCTTAGACAAACCAAAGCTCGATCTGTGTAACTCCGGTCTGGTTCGAGGATTACATTTTTCCATTTCGTGCGATCGATTGTTTTGGCGGTACGAATCTCGGAATCTGCAACGTTACCCCCCAGCGGTGCTACGTCATTAACACCAAGAGGCCATTTACGAAATCCCAGAGGAAAAGTATTTTGGCGGCGAAGAGTTTTTTGGGCAGAGCGCTTCGACGAGGATGGCGGTGATTCACTTTGCCCGGTTCGAATCTCAACTCGGAAAATCAAAAAATGAGAAACAACTCTGAGCATTCGTTCGCGATCATTCGGTTCAACGAGAAAACCTACATATCGGGCGGAGTTATGGCGGTCGTCAAAGGGACTGAGAGCGCGCAAAGAACTCTGAACGATTTCGAATGGGGTCAGAGTCAGGAAGACCGAAGCGCCGGGTGGCGCTACTTTGTGGAAGAAACCGATCTGCAGCCGGGGATGGATCCGGCAAAGGCAACCAGACTCCGGCAGTTGCGGCTTGATCTTCAGGACTCCCAAGCGAAGAGTTTCTAGCAAAAGCCTTTCCATAAATAACGAAACCGCATCGCGCAGCCGGCCAGTGTGGCGGCTTTTTTCGTCCCGCCGCATGAGAACGCGCTCGCACTGGGGTTACCAGCGTCGATACCAGTTGCGCCTACCGTGCCACGGGAAAACCAGCCGATTCCGATTAATATGGCAACCAGGTAGCTAGAGCGTGAAACAGATACTGCAGCAACCGCGGACAGGAGACGTTGCGGTGACGGAGGTCCCGGCCCCCAAACTGCTCCCAGGATGCGTTCTGGTGCGGATGGCGGCTTCGCTGGTTTCCGCAGGTACGGAACGTGCCTCTTGTGAATTCGCCAGTAAGAACCTGTTGCAAAAAGCCAAGGCACGTCCGGATCTGGTTCGCGAAGTCATCAACAAAATTCAACGGGACGGCGTGTTCTCGGCAATCTCCGCAGTTCGCGGCCGCCTCGATCGGCCCAACGCTCTAGGTTACAGCAGCTCGGGGACTGTTGTAGGCGTTGGAGAAGGCGTCACCGATCTGAACATCGGTGATCGTGTGGCCTGTGCCGGAGCGGGCTATGCTGTGCACGCGGAGTTTGCTTGTATTCCTCGGTTGCTGACGGCGAGGATTCATCCGGATTCGGCAGTGTGCTTTGAGGAGGCTGCGTTCACTACGCTTGGAGCCGTGGCTTTGCACGGGGTTCGCACGGCGGATGTGAAGCTGGGCGATGTCGTCGCAGTCATCGGTCTCGGGCTGCTCGGGCAACTGACAGTTCAGATCCTCAAAGCAGCCGGTTGCCGAGTGTTGGGAATGGATATTGTTCCGGAGCGCGCCGAACTCGCGTCACGCTTGGGTGCAGACGATGTGACCGTCACGCGCGATGGTTTGCGCGATTTATGCCTGCACCATTCGAATGGACACGGCGTCGACGCCGTTTTGATCACCGCGGAGACAGCCAGCAGTGAACCTGTCGACGTGGCGGGAGAAGTAGCACGCGATCGCGGCGTGGTGGTTGCGGTTGGGACAGTCGGCATGGACATCCAGCGCAAGCTCTACTTTGAGAAGGAGTTGGATTTCCGTGTTTCGCGTTCCTATGGGCCGGGCCGTTACGATTCGGCGTATGAACAGAAGGGGCGCGATTATCCGATCGGCTACGTGCGTTGGACCGAGACGCGCAACATGGAGGCTTTTCTCCAGCTACTGTCAGGGGGCAAGGTCGATGTGAAGCCGCTGGTTACTCACCGCTTTCCTATTCAACGGGCTCAGGATGCCTACGAATTGATTATGGGAAAGGTGGGCCAGCCTTTCCTTGGCGTTTTGATCACGTATCCTGAGCACGCTGAAGCGAGCCGCGAGATTCAACTCGTCGGGAAGGGAACTGCGCGGGTTATTGCCGGCGCGAGGTCAATGACGATCGGGCTTCTCGGCGCAGGCAATTTTGCTGTGAGTACGTTGTTGCCGGCAATCAAGCAGATTCGCGGCGCGGAGTTGGTCGGGGTTTGTGCCGCCAATGGGTCGCATGCCCGTCACGCCGCAGAGAAGTTCGGCTTCCGGTACTGCGCAACCGAGGAGCAGGGAATCGTCAATAACCCGGATGTCAACGCCCTTGTCATCGCCACACGGCATCACTTGCATGCGACTCAGGTTTTGGCAGGGATTGAAGCCGGTAAACACATCTTCTGTGAGAAACCCCTCTGCTTGAACGAAATTGATTTGGCGGAAATTGTTAGTACTCACGCGGCCTCTGGCCACCACCTTCTGCTGATGGTTGGGTTCAACCGTCGATTCGCGCCCATGGCGGTAAAAATGAAAGCGTTTCTCGAGCGGATCCGGGAACCGTTGGCGTTGCATTACCGCGTTAACGTTGGTTTCGTCGATCACGATCATTGGGTGAACGATCCCGAGCAAGGCGGAGGAAGAATTCTGGGGGAAGTTTGCCACTTTATAGACTTTCTGACTTTCCTGGCCGGTGCCCTGCCTGTCGAAGTTCAAGCGCGAAGCCTAACCACTCTCGAACGCCACTCCGAGGACAACGTCATCGTTTCGCTTCGATTTGCGAATGGATCGCAAGGTACGATCAGCTATCTGGCCAACGGTGACCGGTCCTACTCCAAGGAACGAGTGGAGGTTTTTGGCGGAGGCGCTGTAGCTGTCCTGGAAGATTTCCGACGCCTGGAACTGGTGCGGCACGGCCGGGGACAAATCTTCCGTTCTCGATTGCGGCAGGACAAAGGGCATGGGGCCGCGTTGGAGGCATTTGCCGGCGCGGTTTGCGGCAGCGGAGAACTTCCAATTCCATTTGATGAGATTGTGTCGACAACGCTGACAACCTTGGGCGCGGTGGAGTCGCGTTCTTTGGGAAAGCCGGTCAAAGTAGATACTGCCGCTTTCATCAGTTCCTGTTCGCGACCACGCCGTGTGGTCTCGTGATTCGGCATTGCGGAGTTCATTTTTCGGCTGGGTGGGCGATCCTGCTTAACTTAATTTGGGGCATTCCCGCATTGGGACATGGTTAAATAATTGATTCGGAAGCGTTTACAGGATAGTTGCAAGGACCTGCGACGGTTGCAAAAATTATCAATCTTGACCAGCCTTATCTCGCGGGCTACATTTCATACAGTGGTTTGCGATTAGGTGAACCGGCCCCCCTCCTGATAGTCACCGATCCGGAAATCTCCCCCCACAAAAGAAGACTATTCCAGAGAACTCCATTCTGGACAGGTTTTGGAGAAAACATGATCAGCTCGACCCAGAAATGGTGGGGTGTAGTTGCAGTTGCATTCTTCTGTTTCGCACCCAGCGCTCTAGCCGATAGCAGCCTCACTCTGACCAGTGCAGGCAATAACGTGATGAACAACGTGTATGTCGGTCCTTATTATGCTACGGTCAACGGGGTTGCGAATTCGGCTGTCATTTGCGATGACTTCGAGGACGATAGCATCGTTGGGCACTCATGGAACTTCACCGGAAACAATTTTTCGACTCTGGGAAGCGCGTTATGGGGAGCTCAAACCAATAATTATGATGCGGCGGCTTGGCTTACCCTGCAGATGCTTTCCTTAAACAGCGGCCAAGGCAATGCTACGCAGGTGGGATATCTGTCCTTCGCCATCTGGTCGCTGTTTGATAAGAACGCCCTCAACGGTTTGACTTGGACTCAACTGGCGGGCGTGAATGCCTGGCTGAGCAAAGTGCCGTTGAATTTGAACCCCAGTCAATTCGCTAACTTTATTATATTGACTCCGCAAGGTTGCACCGGCGGTCCCGGTACCTGTTCTGGTCAGGAGTTTTTCATGTTGGCACCTGAGGGCGGAGCGGCCGCGATGTACCTGTTCCTGGCGGGCCTCGCATGTTTTGGAGCTATGTTGCTCCGACGTAGGCAGCGAGCCCTCGCTGCGTAACCTGAACGTTCCTATGAATCGTGGCTGTAGAGACGTAGCTAGCTACGTCTCTACAGGACCCTTGCGCCTCGCGTCAGTCGCCAGTTCCTGATCGTTGCCAGCCCGGGTTCGTGAGTTCGATGGATTGAGGTTCCCTTTGTGTTTGTTCGAGGCCGTCGCGGTTCCCTCGACGCTCCGGTAAGAACACGCCAAGACGCTGCCAAAAGGAACGCTCTGCTGGAAATAATGACGAAGAGGCAACGTCTCTTTTGCGCTGGTTAAGCTCAAACCAGCGAAGATAATTGCGGACGACGGTGGGCAAGGTCATCTGTATTGCTGCGGAGAAATTCTGTTCTGCCATTCTGCGTCTCTGATCCGCGGATTGCAATATCCCGGTGAGTTGGTCGGCAAGATCAGCGGCGTTTCCCACCTCGTAGAATTTGATCGCCATATCTTCGTCCGTCGCCATGTCCCGAAAATCGGCGATGTCCGCGCAAACGATGGGAACTCCATACTCGCAGGCCTGATGAGCGGGGCCACTGGAACCGGTCGCGGAATCGTATGGCATCACAACCACACTCGCGGTACTGAAAAGTTCAGGGATGGATTCTTCCGGTACATATCCGCGAAACTCAACCTTGGAGCCCAGGTTGTGGGCGTCGCGAATCGATTCCCAATATCCTGGTTTGGTGTGGTGATTGGCGCCGGCGACGATCAACTTGGCATTGGGGACTTTTTTCAAGACGGCGGGAAAAGCTTCCATCAGCGTCTCGAGGCGTTTGTAGGTTCCCCAATGTCCGATCGCTAGTACGCGATGATCCGGATTGCCGCGTTTCGAGAAATCTGGGGGACTTGGGCAGGGGGCGAAGGTGCCGTGGGTAGCTAACAACACATTCTCAGCCGAGTACTTCTCAATCAGTGTGCGCCGGTATCCGGAAAGTAGTACAGAGACGGAATTTGCCTTCAACAAGGTTCTGGTGGCCAGATCGCTGCCGAGGCGGAACATTTTTTCCTGACGCACTCCCGCGCCGGCAAAATCGACATGCTCAATGATGTGGTGCAGAGTGATGTGCGTGTAACAACCAAGTGCGCGCGTCAAAGCAGGGACGCACAGTCCTGCGAATGCGGCAACTGGATAATCTGGAGTCGCGAAGCTGGAAAAGACGAGGTTAAACCAAACCACGTCGGGCTTTATTTTCCGGATGGCGTTCAACAAACGCACCGGCGTTCCCAGGCTGTTGAACTTCCAGCAGCGGATGACATCGAAGCCGGGCAATTCAGCCTGCTGGCTAGCCTTTATCGGGTTTCCGTTCTGATCGGTAGCGAATTCATAATCGGTCAGTTCGTCGGCCAAAATGGTCAGCTGGATACGAGGATTGCGCTGAAGTTCCCGCGCAATATAAAACGCGTACTCGTTCAACTGCCGGCCGCTAGGAGGAAACGTCGCAACTAAACAGATTCTCATCGGATTCCAATCTCAAAACAAATCAATGCGTACATACGGTCTAAATTGCTGGTTCTGCCCACCGGTAAAATTAAAGAAAGTCTCCTGTTGCATTCCTGCCGAAAAACGAATCGGATATTGCAGTTCTTGCACTTGCCCGCTTTCATCTTTGAAGCCGTGGTGAATTGGCATCGCATAAGAGACGGCGAAGCCACTTTGTACGGCGTCGTAAACGTGGAAACCCATGTTCCGGGAATAGGCGGCCGACGCTTGCACAGTCCAATTTCGCGTCGGCGAAAACTGTACGCTTCCCGCAGGACGCAATGCCTGAGCGATTGCGAATTTATTTATTTCCACCCGCCAGGCCCGCAGGTCCTCTGCCAGCACTCTGAAACTGAACCGCTCAGAAACCCGGCGTTCAATGCCGAGGTAGGCGGAAGTGTAGTAAAACTCCCGGATTACAGGGAAAAACTGTTCGTCGCGAGCTCCCCATCCGGTCACCAGAGCAGTCTTGCCCCACGGCCGCCCTACCCGGAAGTCGAGCGCACCCGCCAGATCCCGAGAACTCAGGTTGCTTAAGGTGAACGGTCCCGCTTCACGGATGGCATAACCGCTAACCGAAACCATATTGAAAAATGAACTAGTCGTCATGTAGACAAACTGTCGAAACAGGTTCTGATTCATCTCTACGGGAGATAGCGAATCCCGACGAATAGTTTCCTGAATTCCGGTATTGAAAGTGAATACATTGTTTCCCAGATGAAACGATGGATTTAGACCGATGTTAAAAGAGTAATCAGTCGTGTCCCGGTTCACGATCTCGTTTGCACTGGGCAATGAAATTTGTCCTCGAGCGTTCCTAACTTGAAAGAACCCGCTCGCGTCAGGGAAGTTGCTAAGGTGAAGATGGTAGGCGCCGGTCCATTGGGTCTCGAGTGAGGAGCGCGGGGGCGGAAGCAGTCCCTGACGTCCCGGGAGGGGGTTGGGCACGTCCAACTTGGCGTCGAGGGGATAAACTGTAGTGTCTTCAAAAATTGGCGCAACGGAAAAATCTGAAAGGAAGCTGACTTTACGGTTGAGCCTTAGTCCTTCGTTCGCTGCCGCCTGAAGCATATCTTGCTCTGCAGTTTGATCCTCGCCGGCGGCGTTTTCGGCCTGCGCAAAGGCTGTAAGCGCCTGGGTGTTTTGGTGTTGCTGTCGCAGCACGGCAGCCTTGGTCAGCAGGAACTGGTAATTAGGTTCGCTATCGGCCGCACTGCTGATAGCGGAGAGCTGGCCATTGGCTCGGGTTGTGTCCCCTAACGCCAAGTAGGTATTCGCCAGACCAATGCGCACGGATGTGTCGGGGGCGCCTGCTGCCAGTGCAAGTTGCAGGTAGTTCTGGGCGAGTTGATACTCGTGTATCTCGAGCAGTACATCTGCCGCTTCCATCAACTGCTCGCCCGTGGGAGGCAGAGTCTCGCCGGTGCGAGCTTCCATAAGAGCTAGCGCAATCTGCCGCTGAGCATCAGCCGGATGATCTTGACTCGCCATGAGTCGTGCAATTGCAAGACGTACGCTGATGCGATCGCTGTTAGGCGCATTAAGCGCCCTTTCGAACCGATCCATGGCAGCCTTCTGGTCTCCCAGGGTGCTCAAGGCTTGGCCGGTGGTGACGAATACGACGCTTTCTCCTCGCTTCGGATCCTTCGAAGGCGGCATTGATTGAGCCTTCTGCTCGGCCAGTTGCACATACTGCAGAGTTTGATCGCGTTCGTGCAGCGGCGCGCAGGAACGGGCAAGCTGCGCATAAATTACAGGATCATCCGGCGAAAGCTTCTGCGCAATTTGCAACTCCTCGATAGTTTCGTGGTACTGGCGGAGGCCGTAAAGCGTATCAGCTAACGCCAGGTGGAGTGCACCATCATTTGGCGAATATTTCAGGGCAGCGCGATATTCGCCGGCCGATTTCATCAGCATTCCGTTTTGCCCATAGGCGGTCGCGCGAACCAGATGAATAGGGAGTGAGTCTCCCATCTCTTCTTCGGCTAATTGCACTTGCCGCAGGGCTACTCTGGGGCGATGCGTGTCCAAGCTGGCGTAGGCAAGTCCCAGATGAGCTTCGCCATTCTTCGGCTCGAGCTTGAGGGCCGCTTCGAAATCCGAGGCGGCGGCCACCGGTTGGTGGAGGTCCTTTAACACGTACCCGCGGTTCACGTAGGCCGTCGTTACATTTGGATCTCGATCGAGGGCCTCGCTGAAATCTTTTTGCGCCTGGTCGAGTTGTCCGGCCTGCTTGTGCACATAACCGGCCAGCAGCGGAATGTCGGGCTCTTTTGGCAGCACTTTGTCGTACTCCGACGTCAATTGCAGCAGTTCGTCGTATTTTCTTAGATTCAGAAGATCGTAGCCCAGATACACGACAACGTCCCTATCTTTCGGAAGTTGCTTGATGGCCTCTCGTCCGATGGCGGCGGATTGCTCGTAGTCGCCCTTAAAGCTGAGGTACCTCTCTTTCTCGCGCATGACGTGAGGTTCCTGGAGCATTTCGTCGTTTGCACGGCTCATCCACTCCGCGGCTAAGGGATAGTGGCGAGCTTCGATGGCGGCGTTCATTCCCCCGGCGACGATCAGGGCATTAGTTGGAGCCAGTTCATAACCCTTCTGGTAAGAGGCTTCGGCTTTCGCGAAGTCCTTGCGTGCGGCGTACATATCGCCCAGCGCGAGATAGGGGATATACAACGTCGGATAAGCTGCCTCGAGTTTCTGGAAGTACTTCTCGGCGTCTTCGTCATGCCCGGTTTCGCGGGAAACATATCCCAAAGAGGTAAGAGCGTACCGGCTCACTGGATCAATCGTGAGTATTTTCTTATATGCGGCGATCGCGTCGTCCGGGCGACCGAGCTTTACCAGCAGATCTCCGTCGAGTTGCAGACTGTTGGGATCCTGGGAGTTGATGGCCAAGGCTTCATTAATGTCTTTTCCCGCGCCATCGAGGTCACCTGCATTCAATTTGACCAGAGCTCTCAGGCGGAGAAATTGCGGCCGGCTGGGTCCTCGTTCGTCCAACGCACCGATCTGCATCTGGGCAATCTCGAGATGTTGATGAGCGGCACTTTCGTCTTTAAAGGTCTTATAGAGTTCGACGAGACTCATGTGCAGCTGAATCCGATACAGTGGTCCCTCGGCGGGGGTCTCGGGCACATGAGCCAGAGCCGCGTTGTACTCGCGAACGGCCTCTTGGTTGTGCTCCTGGAGCCGGGCGATTTCTCCCAGAACAGCGTGCAGTCGGTAATGGTCAGCATCGATCCCTTTAGCGCGCTGGAGAAAGGGCTTCGCGCGCTCAATAGAACCGGCACTCACCTGGGCCTGGGCCGCAGAAATCTGCAAAGCCAAATCGGACGGAGCGGCATTGGCTGCCTGGGCGTACAGCTTTGCCGCCTCCTCTTGCTTGCCATCAAGCTGGTACGTGTACGCCAGTTCTGCCTTTACATCAGGCTTCGGGCTGTGGATCGACTTGAGTGCAGCGATGGCTGCCGGATAGTTGCCGGTCTCGCGATAGTAACCCGCCAGCGATCGCTGAACCTCGGGATTGTTCGGGTCACGCTGCTTAGCCAATGCGAGGTAACGATTGGCCTGATCGAACTGCTTGAGATGCTGGTACGACAACGCCAGCAGCAATTCTGACCGGGTGGCGGGCTCAGCCCGTTCGGCCCGTCCTAGCACGTTGATTGCGGTGTCGTAATCGCCAGACCGCATCAGGATTTCTCCCAGCAGCACCGAATCATTGACTCGTTTTGCATCGACTGAGAGCACCTGGTTGAGCAGGCGTACTGCCTCCTCAGTCCGACCCATCGTGCTGTAGGTCTGAGCGAGGCCGGACATGCCATCCAACGAGGACGAGTTCAGGCGAAGACCACGGCCATAGGAGTCGGCAGCGAGCTGAAGTTTTCCGTCGAGTCGCGCTGCGTAACCCAGCAGGAACCACAGTTGAGGGTCGTTGGGGGCAGCCTGCGCAGCACGTTGTGCGTAGTCGACCGCAGCGCCATAGTTACGCTTTTTCAGGGCTTGTTCGGCGGCGCGGGCCAGACGCGCGTTTTGAATATTCGATCCCCAGCCCAGCGGCCTATTGGGCGACGGCGTTTGAGATTTGTCGGAAGGCGGGGTTTGATCCGTTGTATTGCTTTGGGCCTTTTGTGGGGAACTATCCCCGACCTTATAGGTTTGCGCTTGGATTAGACAAGCGAGTGTGGCGATCTGCGCACACACAAGCCCGATCTTCAGGCGCCCCCACGCTGAGCTCAAAGTCTCACCACCGAGAGAAGTCGATTCCAAGGCTCTTCGATTCCGAAAAACACTCAAGCGTTGGCTGCGTTTTGTTCGACAAGCAACAGTTACGCTCGAGTTAAGAGCAACCCGAAGTAGGGGGGTGGAATCAAAGATTTCTCGGGAGGCCGCTGTGCAAAGAGCTGAATCTGTTGCGCCCGCTACTCAGCCCATACCGATGAGCATGATTCTTCTGGCGGCACTGGCAGTTCACTCGCCGCTTTTGCTTATGAAGCTGCCGCTGAAGACGTACGACGCGAACTTCCACATTTTCTTCGCATCGCACTACCTGCACAATTGGTTCGATCCCTGGAACCCGAAGTGGTATGCGGGTTTTTCACAGACCACGTATCCTCCCTTGCCGCAGCAGTGGCTGGCGTTGGTGTCTCGGGTCATCGGCTTGGACATGGCCTATATGGCGGTCCAGTTCGTCGCTATTTTGCTGCTGGCGCTGGGCGTCTATCGATTCTCTTTGCTCTGGGTAGATCGGCGCGCTGCATCGCTCGCCGCGCTGGCCAGCGTATTTCTTGGTTCGGAAAGTTTCCTGATTTATTCAGCGGGCCAGCTGTCCACAACGTTCGCCGCCCCGCTTTATTTGAATGCTCTGCCTTACCTCTACACATGGGTCCGGCGGGGCAACTGGCGATCGTTTGTTAAAGGCACGGTACTCTTCGTAGCAGCCGCGGCCGCCCATCACGCCACGCTGCTCTTCGGTTCTTTTCTGTTCGCACTGCCGGTGCTGGCATTGGCGTTTTTTGACCGCCGGGATGGCGAACGAATTCCTGCTTCAGCATTCCTGTTCCGCGCCGGTAGTATGACCCTGATTGTAGGGGCCGGAATCGCACTGGTTCTCCTACCCTTCTGGATCGCGCTCATTCATTATCCAGTTACCCAGGTTCCAATTCCCCATCCCAGTCGCGCCAACTACATATTAAGTCCGGAGTGGGGGTTGAACTACTTCGTTATTCCTTACGGTGCTTTGATTCTCGCTTTGCCCTTCATCTTTTTGCGGGGTTCGTCGAACGCCAGACTGCGGCCGCTACTCTTAGGTTTTTGGCTGGCATTCATGGTAGGGCTTGGGGGGACGACTCCGCTGGGCCGGCTGGTGCTGGGCCGGGCTTTTGAAGTGCTAACCATGGAGCGCTTCAGCTATTGGGCAACTTTGTTAGCCCTGCCCTTCGTCGGACTTCTGGCAGCGGAACTCATCGACAGGTTTCGCACACGGGCGGTTGTTGGCTTAGCGATGGCAGCGACCCTGAGTTGTGCGCTCGCGGTAGCTTGGGCCACATATCACCCGGCGGACGCAGCGGATTTCAGCGTGGACTCCACGGCCGCGTGGCTCAATCGTGACGGCCACGACAAGTACCGCTACGTCACTCTTGGCTTCGGCAACAAGATTTCAAGACTGGCCGTTCTAACCGCCGCCAGCAGCGTGGACGGGGAATGGAACTCTGGCCGTATGCTCCCGGAACTGACGCAGCACGGTGCGGGCGCTCTCACCAGCTCCAAATACTTTGGAAAGTCGGGTATTGATGCGCTGAGCGCGATACTGCATCACGCCGATCGCTACGGCCTCAAATGGGTATTCCTCCGAGATCCGTACTACGAGCCACTTCTGGTATTTGCCGGATGGCGCAAAGTGGATGATCTTGAAGACAGGACCATCACCGTCTGGAGCAAAGAGGATATGGCGCCGGCGACGCCCGTGAATGCGCCTCAGATTCCGCCTCATTGGCAAGGCCTCCTGTGGGGCATTCTGCCTATCTCAAGCAGCATTCTGGCCATGCTGCTTGCGCTGATTCCGGAAAAACAATGGGATAAGCGGCCGGCAGTGGTGCCTTCCTCGACTCACGAGAATCTTGTTCTCGGGAGGATGATCTCGTGACTAGTGGACGGCTTTTAGCTTTCGTCATTGCACTTGCCACTGTCGTATTGATCGTTGCGGGCACATTTGGGCAGGTTCAATCGGTACTCGCCAAGGCGGGGGCAGGTTCCGGCACTGATCTGCTGCGTTCTCCTTCATCACCGCAGGCAGCGGTCGAGAATCTGGCCGACGAAATCGCCCGTCGCGATTGGGATACGGCCTACTCCAACCTCGGCAACAAGAGCGAATTCACGGAAACCGATTTTATACGCGACCTGTCCGGAAGTTATTCCAGCCTTCGCAGTCACGCGAGCCTCGACAGCTTTGATGTCCGTCCGCAGCATGCTTCTGCCGACGACGCCCAAGTTCGTCTCAACCTGCGATGGTCGACCGTGGTGGGAATGTTCCTGGATACTCGTGACTTGCGGGTTGCAAGGACTGGGGACCGATGGGCCGTGATGTGGCCCATTGTTAAGGAGCCTCGGGTACCGCCGCAAGTGATTCCGGTGAACTACCTGCGATGGGACGTGATCTACCGCGGTTCTGAAGATGACTGGGGAGCTCAGGATGTAGAGTCGCCGCACGTGCGCATCGTGGACATGCATCCCGTGGACCGGGGCGGGGGAGTTGTCATACTGGGCGAACTGCTGAATGAAGATGTCGTTCCGGCCTTCGTAACCGTGAAGGCGACGCTATTGGCGAAAGACGAGTCAGCCATAGCGACCGAAGACAGCTTCGACAAGATTTCTCACATCCTGTTGCCAAGGCAAGTCACGCCGTTTCTCATTGAGTTTCACAATGTCGCGCTCTCCCAAGTAGACAGTGTCCACATGCAGCCTTCTTCAACCCTCATCGCAGCTTCGGCGGACCCGGTGGTTGAAATTGAGGATCAGCAGCTGAACCTGGGGCCCCAACCCACGTTGAGTGGAAAACTGCTGAATCAAAGCGGGCAGGTCGTCAACGTGGCGCATGTCTTAGGCACCTTTTACGACAATAGCGGCCAACTGATTTGGGTCTCGGACGGATATGTCGAGCGTGCGCTACTGCCCGAGACACCGGTTTCGTTTGCGGTTTCGGTTCCGCCGGATATCGCGAGCAAAGTTAAGAGCGAGCGAGCGGTCACGACCACATATAGCTCGAATCGATTCCAATGAAATCGAAACTGACATTCCTGCTGGGGCTGATTTGGGTTGCAGGCACCCACCTGGCTGGAGCCCAGACCAGCGGTCTGCGTTTACCCAAAACCGTTCAAGCGGGCACGCCGTTTTCAATTCAAAGCGCCGGCAGCGGCAAGGCCGTTCTGTACATCGTGGGCCCCGCACAGGTGTTGCGACGTGATGTGCAGCTGGGAGAAACCATATCCCTCGCTGCCGGCGATCTCCACAATGCCGGGCACTACACCGTGATTCTTGTGGGAGGTTCGTCGACAGAAGACGGTGCTTTCGACGTTACGGCTGCGCAGCCAGCGGCCTTGAGCTTGATCGCCAAGCCTTCTCGTCTCCCTGTTGATTTGCACGGCGGCATCAGCGGAGTTGCGTATATCTTCGACACTTTTCAGAACCTGGTCCTGCAGCCCTCACACGTGTCGTTCCAACTGGCGGGCGTCGCTGGCGCTCCGCAGACACGAACCGTGCTTACGCAGAACGGTGTTGCCTGGACGAAGATGAATTCCGCATCCAAAGAAGGCGCCGCTCAGTTTGTAGCGCGAGTTGGAAATATTGCTGACACCCGGGTGATCCAGCAGGTTCCGGGCGATCCCTGCAGCTTACGAATGAACGTTCGAGCGTCCGGCCAGAGACTTGCGATCGAAACGGAACCAGTGCGCGATTGCAGCGGCAATGCCGTGCCGGACGGAACGATTGTCACCTTCACGGAAATCTACAACGGCGGTGAAGCTACGGTAGATGTGCCACTGAAACGCGGGGTCGCACGAACGGAAATGCCTGCCTACGAAGGCGCGACGATTTCCGTCGCCACTGGCGTTGTCATGGGGAACGAGGTTCGGTGGGGCAAAGAGTGATGAAACAGACTGCGGTAAGACGAGCGATTTGGAGGCCGTTCCTGTTAGCGGGTTCGGTCCTCGCTACGCTGCTGGTTTGGGGTTCCGATCAAGCTGCAGTTCGTGTCGAGCCGACTGATTCGGTCGGCCCACGGACACTGGAAAAGCAGACCGAGACCGCGGTGATTCGCGATTATTTGCAAGCCTGGAACAGCCTCAGCGGTGCACTCGATCAGAATCGCGTGGATCTGCTCAACCGTGATTTCGTAGGAACAGCCAAAGAGAAACTGGTAGAGACGATTCGGGAACAAGCAAAACTAGGGATTCAGACCCGTTATCAGGATGGCAAGCACGATATCCAAGTGGTGTTTTACTCGCCGGAAGGGCTGTCGATCCAACTTGTGGACACAGTTGAGTATGACATGCAACTCCTGGATCACGAAAAGCCTCTGAGAACGCAGCACATTCGCGCGCGTTACGTTGCGGTCTTAACCCCAACCGAAGTGCAGTGGAAGGTGCGCGTCTTCCAGGCAGAGCCTGAGTGACGGGCCTGTTTCGACTCTCGAAAACTACGAGAGTCGACATATAAAAGGCGGCGAGCGCCATGTTTGCTTGGACGAACTGAAGGAGCCTCTCATGATTTCTGTGGTCGTGCCCATTTTCAACGAAGAAGAACTCATCCGATTGTTTCACGCAGCGGTTACCGACGCGCTGAACGACCTTGGTGAGCCATGGGAGGTGGTCTATGTGAACGACGGTTCCAGGGACTCATCTCTGCTGCTGCTGCGGGAACTGCAAGCCGAGGATGCGCATGTGGTGGTGGTAGAGCTTTCGCGAAACTGGGGACACATGGGTGCGATCTCCGCGGGACTGCAAACCGTGCGGGGCGACGCAATAGTATTGATGGATGGCGATTTCCAGGACCCACCCGAGGTGGTCCCTCAATTGGTGGCTGCCTGGCGCGGCGGCGCGCAAGTCGTAACTGCGGTGAGAAGAAGCCGCCAAGAACGGCGTAAGGTTCTGGCCAAGCTATTTCCGCTGTTCTATCGAGTGCTCGGAGCACTTTCAGACTTCCCCATTCCACTGAACGCTGGAATTTTCGGCTTGTTGGATCGACAGGCGGTTGATTCGATTAACTCTTTGCGGGAAGGAAACCGGTATCTGCCAGGACTGCGCGCCTGGGTAGGTTACAAAACCGACGTCGTTTACTATGACCGGCAGGACCGGTTAGGGGGCGAGGGCAAACTGTCCTTCGTGAGCCGGATCAAGTATGCGATGGACGCGATCACGAGTTTCAGCTACAAACCACTCCGTCTGAGTTTTGTACTAGCGGGGCTTTCCGTTTCTATGGCTGCTATTCTGGCGGTCTCCGGCTTGTTATCGAACGGCCCCATGAGTCCTTTAGGATTCGGCATGGCGGCTGCGATCTTTTTTGTCGGAGCCCTGGTGCTCCTGTCTTTGGGCGTGCTCGGAGAGTACTTGGGACGGGTCTACGACGAGGTGCGCAGCCGCCCCCTTTCTATCATCAACAAGGTGTACTATGCGGCGCAGTTGAACTCTATGCCGGTGGGTCTAAGCCGCCAAACTGAGGATCGGGGAACGGCGTACCGGATAGCCTAGCTGGATCATTAAGTTCAAACGTGAGCCGCGTATCTACCATTACGCGGCTGGTCTTTTTTGGGGAAGACTATCCCACGCGGCAGGTGGTTGTAGAGCTTCGAGTGCAGCCCGCTACTGCCCTGCCCGCGATTGCGAGTCCGACCCACACTTGGCCAGTCCGCGCTCGATCGCCGTGCCCTCTTCGTAGTCGTTCCAGGTGGCAATTAATAAGAAGGGCAATGGCTGATCGGGCGGATAGTAGTCGTGCCACAGTTTCATGGTGTCGGCAAAGGTTTCGCCACAGCGCTGAGACATGTGTCGGTTAAGGCTCCATGAAGCTTTGCTGTCATCGAAGCCTGCCCAAACCGCTCCTACAGCAACCTTGTCGGGGTAGGTTGACCGCATTTTGCGGTAGAAGTCGCGCAGATAGTCTTCTCCCCAGTTGCTCCCATCCGCAGCCCATCCTTTTTTCCCAGGATTGACCCATGCGTAAAAACCATCAAACGCTGCCGCAAAGGGGGTCGACCGATTTTCATAGATGAGCAGGGGTGATGGGTTCCATTTATCAGTTGCCTCACGCACCCGGTTCCAGTCGGTGTGTCCTCCCTTTGGAAAAACAAAAATCACCGGACGGTCGTTATACGTGAGGTAAGCCCGATGGCCCGGGGCATCCGGGGAAAGATAGGTCTCGCGAAACTTCTTGAAAGACGCAAGCGCGTCGTCGGTCGCCTCGCCGCTCTCTTCGTCGGTTTCGTCGAACATCATGGAAACGTGGAAGTTCTTTTCGGCGGCGATGGTTTGCATCAGAGCGTAGGCGTGATCGATAAACGGCTCGCGATCGCCATACCAATCCACCACAAAACCCGAAATTCCCAAGGCCTTGGCTTGGTCAATTTGCTTTCGTATTACCACCGGATCTTGCGAAGAATAGCCGACTGAGATGTGCCTCGGATGGCCAAACCAGGGCTCGTATACGGCCAATAATTGGGGCGAAGCTTCTGTGGCCGGAATACCCCGGTGCAGCGTCTGCCGCACGCCGGGATGCGTGCATCCCTCCAGCAACAGGACAAAAAGCAACATAGAAATCGCCCGGTAACGATTCATCATAGGGGAATCTGATCACGCTATTAGAGTCGGGAAGGGCGTCTCAGGTTGTCGCAAAGTCCGGGGCAAATAAGGCTCTAAGGCTTTTGTTCACAAGCAGCCTGGCGGCTCGTTTCCGCATCAGAAAGGCTGCCGAGGGGAGAGAATCCTCTTATAAGAGTATCGCCGCAGCATGCCCCGTGCACTGCGAGACCTCAAGCGGTTTCCCCGGTTTTGTTAGCTGGAGCCCTAAGAACGTGTTGAATGGTCTGAATCCGGAATCGAAGACTTTGCAGGCCCGCGTTCTTTCTGGCAGTTTCGTGTTGCTGACCGGCTCGGGGCTCGTCACTGCGATCAATTTTGCCTACAACATCGCCGTCGCCCGATTTCTTGGCCCGACTGCTTTTGGTCATGCCACCGCAGTTTACACTCTCCTCATCCTGATCTCGGCCATTACCCTGTCTTTCCAAATCGTGTCCGCCAAGGTGGTGGCGCAGCAGAGCTCTCTGGAAGGAAAAAGCGCCGCCTATCGAGGATTCCACAAAGGCGCCTGGAAGTGCGGCATTGGCATCGCGTTGCTGCTGTTGCTATTCCAGAGAACCATTGCGGGCTACCTTAATCTGCCCAGCCCGGTGCTGGTTGTCCTGCTGGCAATTGGAGTGGCCTTTTACGTTCCCTTGGGAAGCCGCCGAGGCTATATCCAGGGCGCGTACGGCTTCAATCGTTTAGCGACCAATCTTGTTCTGGAAGGGCTGGTGCGGCTCGGCGGATCTCTCCTGTCGATCAAGCTAGGCTTTGGCGTCCGTGGAGTGATTGCCGCCAATGCCGCGGCAGTTGCCGTGGCCTATTTCGCCGCTGAACCTAAACTCGCGCCCGTGGTTCCCAGCGAACTGCATCTGCCTGATGCGTTTCGCGAGGCGCTGCAGGCAATTGTCTTCTTTGCCGGACAGGTGCTGATCAACAACTGTGACATCGTACTGGTAAAGCATTTCTTTCCTTCCACCCAAGCCGGCTTATACGCTGCGGTGGCGTTGGTGGGTCGTGTGGTGTTTGCATTTTCCTCGGCGGTGATAAATACCATGTTTCCACTCATGGCTGGCAGTCGCAGTGAGCAGAGAAAGGGCCACAGCGTCCTGGTAGTTTCGCTACTGCTCGTCTTGGGAATTGGTTCAATAATCGCACTCGGCCTGAAGCTGGCCCCGGCAGGGATTTGGACCGCGCTCTTCGGCTCCGAGTTCGCTATCGCGGGAAAATACGGTCTTCCCTACTTGCTGGCTCTGTATGCAGCCACGACCGTTGTCTATTGCCTCAGCGTTGTGATTATCGCCTACGAAATGTCCTACAAAATCGCGAACACGAGCTGGGTGCAGCTGGCCTTCAGCGCGGTTCTCTTTGCCGGCATTTGCCGGTTCCACTCGTCTCTACAGGAAGTTATTTGGATACAACTCGTGCTGATGTTGGCTCTGCTCATAGTTCTCGCCGTGCCATTCCTCTGGAAGATTCTCGTGCGCTTGGAAGACGTAGATGCGGACGTATCGCCGCTGACAACGGTTCGAAGAATAAGGATACTTCGACGAGTCTCGGAGGACGAAGTCATTGCCGAGTTCCTGAAGAGCGACTTCGAGCATGTCGCCTTCGAGGATTACCAGGAATCGCTCCGTGATCTGGTAATGCAACCGCATCTCGAAGATGCCGGGGAGAATGCAAAGCGACGGGCTCTTTTGTTTATTCGACATCTTCCCTTATGGAGAGAGCTGCCGAAAGGAACGGAATGGTTTGAGGTGGAGGTGCGGCCAACGGACCTGGCCCAGATCCGGGTATTTCCTCGTGCTCTGTGGCGGAAACTTGCGCATGGCAATTTTGCCATCACTGAGGTGGGCGAACGTATTCGGACCTATCGCGGTCACGACGTCGCAGTGAAGGCATTTCTGTCGAAGATTGCGTCCCTGCGCGATTGGATTAGCCGAGATACCCCTCCGGGAGCCGTGCTTCTCATTGGTCTCAACGAGAGCGAACCTTTCACCATTCTGGATGGAAACCATCGGTTGGTAGCGGCAACGCTTACGTCACCGGAGGCCATGCAGAAGCTTCGCTTCCTCTGCGGATTGTCACCCCGGATGACGGAGTGCTGCTGGTACGAAACGAATTTCGCGACTCTTTGCCGGTATGGGGCAAATCGGCTGGCCAATCTGGTATACGATGCCGAGGCCGAACTCGAGCGCCTCTTGCAAAGCTCATGAAGACCGAGACTTCCACCTCGGTACTAATGCAAAAACCTACTCCCCCCTACAGGTAGCACTGGATAGACCCCCGGCCCGGGTGCATATAAATTAAGAATTGTGTACAGACCATTTTCGCTCCACTTGGAGACGGGAATGGCATTTTTTGAGCCCCGGATGGATGAAATGATCAGTGGACGAGCTGTGATCGTTAAGCAATTGCCCGAGAAGTTGAGTCTGGAAGAAGGTCGTAACTTTCTGCTCGAGGTGGAGCCATCTTTAAAGGCGGACCGGCCGCGCTTGGTGCTCGACTGTTCCAATGTGCGCCAGCTTGACAGTGCCGGAATCCAGGTGCTGTTACATTGCCTGGAAGAGGCGATGAAGCGCAATGGCGACGTCAAACTTGCGGCAATCCCTCCAGCCGCAGCAGCAGTTCTTGAGGTGACAAAAGTAGATAGCCTCTTCGAGGCTTTTGAAACGGCGTCGGACGCGGTTAACAGTTTCTATCACTTCGCGGTGCACGCATTTCCGCCGGCCCTACAACCGGAATACCCAACTTCTGCATCCGAGATTGTGGCGTAACGAGCTCCCCGATGGGGGCTCGGAAGCAACCGCAAACTGGGGGTAGAAGTTTGATGCGACCAATTGTCGGCTGTCTTGTCTTGCTGTTGCTTGTTCCGTTTGATTCTGCAGCCGCACAGGCGGGGCCAGATGTGCAAGCGGCAACTGTACCTGCCGCTCAAGTGGAACTGTCGCGGCCTGAATCTCTTCCCAATAGTCCGGGCTCATTACTAGCTCAAAATAACAACGCGCAGTCGGGTGGCCAGCCTCCTCCCGCAAACCAGCAGCAGGCTCAAGAACCAGTGGGTACGGCGGCGGCAGGGTCGGTTGAGACCACAGGGGTCGCAGCCTCTAAGCCCGCCGGAGCCGCAATTGCGCCTGCAAAGCAGAGACGGACGCGGTCCCTGTTGATCAAAGTGAGCGCCCTGGTGGGCGCTACTGTTGCGATTGGGACGGTTGCTGCATTAGCGAACTCCAGTCCCAGCCGGCCGCCGGGTGCGCGATAGATATTCCAAAAGAGAAACTACGACCAATGACTGATGTAAGCCCTCGAAATCGGAACGCCAGACTTGTCAGCTTTTCCGGTATGGATGGCGCCGGCAAAAGCACCCAGATTGAGGTGCTTCGTGAGCGCTTGAGCGAGGCTGGCCTTCGAGTCTCGCTGCTCGCTTTCTGGGACGACGTGGCGATGCTGACGGGTGCCCGCGAATTCAGTGGACACAAGCTATTTAAGGGGGAGAGGGGTGTTGGATCTCCCACTAAGCCGGTGAATCGCCAGGATAAGAATGTCCGGTCGTGGTACATGACGATTGTCCGATTTGCGCTTTATTTTCTAGACGCCATGGCGCTTTGCGTCGTGGTGGCAAAACAACGTAGATCCGGTGCGGACGTTATCATCTTCGATCGATATCTCCACGACGAACTTGCGAACCTGGATCTTAGTGATTGGATTGCAAGGACGTACGCTCGCGTTTTACTGACAATCACGCCGCGGCCGGATTTTGCTTTGTTACTGGACGCGGAGCCGGCTCAGGCCAGGGAACGAAAGCCTGAATACCCCGTCGACTTTCTCCATCAGAATCGCTTAACGTATCTGGCTCTCAGCAAAATGGGTGGACGAATGACCGTAATCCCTCCGCTGCCAGTTGCGGAAGCCGCGCAGCGAATCCTGGAAGAGGTATCGACAAAATTCTCCCATGGCGACTCGCAACTGTGCCCTCTTTCCCCGCAAACCATCGCGAGTGCCCCAAAGTCAAGTTAAGCGCGTTCACTGATCCGAATGGCGTAACTCGGGAAGAGCACGGAGCACATGCTGCGGTGCCCCGTGCTCGTTTTCCTACCAGTAAGTGAAACTGAAGTTGTCCAAATACGTGGTATTCGCCGATTGCTTACTGTTTCCGTCCATCTGGTAGTTCACCGTGATGCCCCACCAGTTACCCGGAGCGGAACCCGGCGCATAGTACTTGTTGATCGGGTGGGTGACTCCGTTGAGCGTGATCGACTGGAAGAGTAGCCAGTTGTCAGATTCTCGTTGCACTTGAATCGTCAGATGATTCCAGGTGTTGTTTACCGGATTGCAGGCAACGCCAGTGGACACCCATTTCTGGCCGATGTTATCCCAAATATCCCACACGTTGCCGCCCAGGATGTTGCACTGGTTACCCCAGATCAATCCCAGCCCATTGAAGTACATGTTGACATCGAACTCCAGGACTTGGGTCACCCCGAGGTTCGTGGGATAGAAGTAGACGTCATACGTAAAGTTGTGCAGGGTTGGCAAAAGGGTGTGACCGTTGTCGGGCAGGCCTTGCGTCGACCCTTGCCCGATCAGAGGATTACTCCACAGGACGTCCGAATAAGGTTTGTAGCCACCTATATTGAACTGTGTTGAGTCGCCACTGAGGGATGGTGTCTTGATCCCTTGCTTCATAGACCACGTCACGCCCGGACACGGATACGAACAGATGCTGTAGCCTGGAGGCAGCTCACCCCAGCTTTTCCATCCACCGGCAGCCTGTAGATTCTTCAGTACGTTTCCGCCTCCACCGTTCACGGTAATGTCTACGGCCGTATAAGTGGCTCCGCCACAGTAATCCCACTCTTCCACCACGGTGTGGTGCTTTCCCGAGCTGATGGCCTGATAGTGGTCGATTTTTGCTCCTTGCACCACGTACACTAAAGTGTTGTCCACGTAGATCCCCATGGAGGCCACACCCTTCGAGCACGTGGTCGTCGTTCCCGTCGCCACGTAATGCACCGGCGAGTTCACTGTGGAGCCATTCGTTGGGCTGCTGACATAAACATTGGCAAACGCGGACGTCGCCAGCATTAAGAAAATGCCGAAAGCAAAGCAGACGGTCTTCATTCACATCCTCCGGTATTGGTTTGGAACGCGTACCTGCGTGAATCGCAGGCTCTGACTTGCCTAATGGAATGGACTAGCCCCGACGCGAGCAAGAGACTGCCCCTGCAGTTCGCTGATCGTTGTTTCGACCCGGAGATTCAGCGATGTTGCACGAACAGTAATACAGGCCTCACTTGAGGGTCAACCGGGAAATGCCCTAGATTGCACTCGGAAGTACATCGTGTCCGTTAAGCTACGCCGGCGGCGATCAGTCGCGCCAGGGGGTGGGGTCGTCTCAGCCAACGCTTTGCGCGCCGAGACCATCTCAACCTTGCCTACCATGTTCCAGCTAAAAGCAACAGCTCGACCCTGTAAGAAACAAGTGAAGTTCTCAGCATTTTCCTTACGGGTGCTGGTGGGGCTAACGATGGTGTTGAGCGGATGCCGGGGTCTGGTGGGTAATCAGGGCAACCCTTCCAATAGCTTGCAGAGCGTAAATCATATTATTTTTATGGCCCAGGAAAACCGTGGCTTCGATCAATACTTCGGAGCCATGCGCCAGTACTGGGCCGCCAATGGCATGCCTGATCAGGCCTTTGATGGCCTGCCCCAATTCAATCCAACATCCGGTCCCGTGCCGACCAACCCGGGCTGCGATCCGGCGTTTGGGTTTCCTCCCAATGACTGCACGATCGACGGAAACAGCCCGAAGGTTGGATCTTTCCATATGGTTTCGATGTGCGTCGAAAACCCGAGTCCCTCGTGGAATGAATCGCACGTAGACCGGAATCTCCATGCCCCGCTGTCCTCCACCGCTACCTTGGACGGGTACGTGTGGACTGCGGCTCACGACGCCAGGGCAAATCAGCCGCCGTTCAGCGATGTGGATGGGGTGCGGGCCATGGGCTACTACGATGGGACCGACCTGGCTTATTACTATTTCATGGCCTCGAAGTTTGGTACTTCGGATCGCTGGTTTTCCCCGGTGATGTCGCGAACCCAGCCGAATCGATTGTATTCGTTGGCCGCCACGTCGGCAGGGCATGCGTATCCGCTTGCCGGCACGCTAGACAATCAGACTATTTTTGATTTGCTGCAGAATGCCGGAGTTACGTGGAAGGTTTACGTTACCGACCTCACTCATGCCACGCCACCGATACAGGACAGCACGATCAACATGTTCACCGCGGCCAGCAAGTACCCGAATAACATCGTTCCGGTCTCGCAATTCTTGAGCGATGTCGCCAATGGCACGCTGCCATCAGTCGCCTATATCGATCCCGGCTTCAGCAGCGGACTCGATGAACATCCGGGCCTGGATGATGGTGCGCCCGGCGGCAGTGTGCAGCTGGGATCGCAATACGTTTCCACTCTTATCAATGCTTTAATGCAGAGCTCTTCCTGGCAGGATTCGGTGTTCATCCTTACCTTCGATGAGTTCGGAGGTTTTTACGATCATGTGCCGCCGCAACCTGCAGTGAGTCCGGACGGCATCAAGCCCGTAGATTTGGTTCAGGGGGATATTTGTACCAAAGGGACTGGACCGACTTGCGACTTCATCTATACGGGATATCGAGTTCCGCTGATCGTGATTTCTCCGTTCGCGAAGAAGAATTACGTTTCGCATACCGTTGCGGACTACACCGCGTGGCTTAAGCTGGTGGAAACCCGGTTCAAGCTTCCCAGCCTCACCAAACGGGATGCCGCGCAGATCGATATGACGGAGTTTTTTGACTTCGTGAACGTGCCGTGGGCGACGCCGCCTGCTCCCCCAGCGCAGCCTACGAATGGGCCGTGCTATTTGAATAAGCTTCCGTAGATCGCAATCGCCTTTCCCGTTCTGGGATTGGAGTTTGCTGTCTGGTAACTGGGGGACCCCCCTCCCCCCTTTTTGCGGCAAAATCTTGAAAACAATCGGGTTCGCTTTTTGACCACGGCTAGATCTTTGAGTTTTAAGGACTTATACGCAAAATCTTGAGAGCATGGGAGTTACTGGCGGGCCTACGCAATTTGGGTGTCCTTGCCGCCGGAGTTATCAAAGATCAGGAATTTCCAATAGATAATGTATCTTCTTTAAGATTATCTCGTGTTCGGAATGGCGTCAACGAAAAAGTATTGGCCCCGGAGGCTTTATCTTGTTCCCGGATTCTCAAGGTCGAAGCTCGAATACCGTGCCGCAACCCGCACCTTGACATCCAGTCCCGCCCAGCACGGCTATACCGTAGAGATCGCCCCACTTCCCCCACGTCAGTCCCGCATTAGGGCCCGCATCCGCTGGAGCGATGAATCTGTGGAGCACAGTTTCAGTCCAAGGGGCGCCTATTATTGTCGGCGGACTCAACCGGAAGGCGATGCCAGCATGGCCCGCTCCACCGCCACCCGCTCGTGTCGTGCTGTACAGCCGTCCGGTGCTGTCAAACAGTATATAGCCCATGGGACCGATACCATCGTTGCCACCCTGGAAGGCGTACAAAGTAGTGTAGGTCCAAGCTGCACCTGCTTTGTCGGCCGGAGGTGAAAGCTGGAATACTACTCCGCACCCAAAGCCACCCTGACAGTTGAGGTCACCCCCGAATACCGTAGTCCCATACAGGTTGCCCAAGTTATCGAAAATCACCGGGCCCGCAGACATAGAACCGATGTTGCCATTCCGCTGAAACGAATAAAGGACAGCCTCGGTCCAGCCTTGGCCTTTCTTCTTGGGCGGTGTCAGACGGTAGGCAGCACCGTAGTCAAACAGTCCGCCACCGTCGGTTGTTCCATAGAGATTGCCCTTTTGATCAAACGTGACGCCTGCGAAGGGTTCTGCTCCGTCGGGCTTCCCCGTAAATGTGTATAGCACGCTCAAAGGCCACTTGCCGCCGTTTTTTGCAGGCCGTTTCAATTCGAAGACTGTGCCACAGCCGCCGTGGCCACAGCCAAAGTCGCCGCCGAGCTCGGTCGTCCCATAGATGTTTCCCGCAGTATCAAAAACTAGGCCCTGGATTGCGCTGCCTTGGCCTTGGCCATCAAGAGTATAGAGCGCGAAGTACTTCCAAGCGCCATCGCGGGAGGTCGGAGGTTTCAATTCAAAAATCGTTTGTCCAAAGTCGGCGCCGTACAGGTTGCCGTCCCCACCGAGGCGTATTAAACCGGGGTATTGTCCCCCGTTGCTCCCAGGGAAATTGTAGAGCACGGTTTTCGCCCACACCCCGCCGCGAGTTTGCGGTGCAGTCAGCTTGAAGACCGTTCCGAAGTTATAGATCCCCCCTGCTTGGGTTATGCCATAGAGATCGCCATTGTTTGCGACCGCCGGTACATCGACTGGCGCCCAACCGTCTGCGGAGCCCTGAAATTCGTGGATTACTCGGTAGGCCTGCGCATTGGCTGGGCTTGTCGACAGAACGATTGCGAGGAGTGTGGCCAGCGCGAAGACTACGGGGGATTGCATGCTGAGCCTCATTTTGATCCCAATGGCAGCTTTCTTTGGGCGGATTGGCGTTTTCCGTCCGCGGGAGGGTTGGATCGACAGCCTTCCTTGTTACTGTATGGCCGGGCGAGTGTCAAGGGATTTGCGGGGGTGGAATCCATGGCACCCTTGAGGGGCGGGAATTGCAGTGAGTCTTTTGGCGGCGTTGCGGTTGGGAACCGTGCCCCTCCCGGCTCAAGAAGGCTGGGTTTCTGTGGATCCGCTGAAAGCGGCCGCTTTCGGAAAAACGCCGAAGTCAGGCGACCGGAAACCTGGAAAGGGCCGCGGCTTTAGCCGAGTCGTCGATCGTTTTCCCAGACTTACGGAACGGCTAGGCGTTTTACTTGCCCGGGGACGGATTTACCGTCACGGAGCTCGCCGAATAGCGGGCACCGTCAAAGTTTGCGGTTACGGTCACAGCCGTACCCTCATGCACATCGCGGCTAAGGCGCAACCGGGCGGGATCGAAAGAGATCTCATAGTGCTTGTCGTCGCGTGGATCAACCAGGGAAAGCATTCCCATGCGCAGGTCGAGGAAGACCACGTTCCCGCTGAACACAAATGCGCTTCCTGGCGTTGCCAGAACCGCGATTTTGCTAGCGACGTTCTTGCCGCTGCTATCGGCTTGAAACTGAATGGAGATCAGTGTTCCCTCCCTCAACTCACCCGAGGAAGATTCCTGGCCCAGACGGACAATGGTAGTTGCGGAAGAGACGTGCAGCTTAATGGGCTCGGGAGAAAGCGAATCGCGCACCAGGAGTTCGCCGTTGCTGCGATCATAGCTCAGCACCTGGCCTTGGCATTCCCCTTCTGGCAAGTGCGACAACATGTGGATGCTGCGTGCGAAGACTGTCGTCCCATCCAACATCGTCTCGACCGACACGTGGTCTCCGGCACGCAGATCGCGCAGCGAGGATTTCTGGCCATCACGATAGACTTGGGTACGTGCGTCGAACAGAACTTTCATCGACCGCCCACCGAAGATACTCAGTGTGAGTTGGTCACGAACGCCGTCCACCTCACGAATCGCCCCGCCAATGACGGTGCTCTTTCCCTGTGGCATGGCGGGCAGGTCAGGTAGAAAAACCGCGGGGCTCTCCAGCTTGGAGGCAATCTGATTGCCCGTTTCTTGCGCAGGCTTCAAGTGTGCGGACGACTGAGCAACCGCCAAGCTGCTGAGAATGGCTACGATTAGAAAGCGACCCATAACGACCCCTGACCAGAACTTGGATTTCTATCGTGATCTTTGATGGTGGGAAGTGAAAAATAGTGGCCTGACTATCCGTTCCCCTATAAGAATGTCTGGTTTACGGGCAACGTCTTTCCCTCGTGTGCATCCAAACTCAGTCTCAGAAGGAACGGTTTCCCAATCGTCAAGGAAGTAGAGGTAAAAGGATGTCCGCTAAACGACTCAGCTTGCTGGCAGTAATTACTGTCATCGTCGTGGTGTGCTCGATGCCTCAAAACGCCCAAGCAGGGGACGTCAAGCTTACGCTGCCAAAACGGAGCCATCTCACGCCTGTGCAGCGTCTTAATCGCGAGGGCGTTGACGCGATACAGAAGCACAACTACGAGAAGGCGGAGACACTTTTTTACCAAGCGTACCTCTTCGATCCCGCTGACCCTTTTACTCTGTATAACCTGGGCTATGTTTCTGAACTGAAGGGTCAGTTGGAGCGGGCCCAAAAGCTTTATGGCTTGGCATCCGAGCAGGCCACCGACGCCGTCATCGACCGTACCAGCGTAAGCCAACTGGAAGGGAAGCCGATGAGGGATGCGTTCGGCAGCTTGAAGGACGTTCCCATGCAAGTCAACCGAATGAATGTCGAGTCGATTCGGCTCTTATCGCAGGGGCGAGCCCAGGAGGCGCTAGTTGTTCTGCAAAAGGCGTTGATGTTGGATCCTCACAACACCTACACCTTGAACAATCTCGGAGTTGCTAAGGAGTTTCGAGGAGATTACGACGAAGCGCTGAAGTACTATACGGCCGCGGCGGATGCACATTCCTCGGAACCAGTCATCGTTACGCTAAATCGCTCCTGGAGAGGAAAAGCCGTTAGCGAGATGGCTGCCGATAGCGCCAACAAACTACGGGAGCGCATGCAGAACGCGGCCACCGCCGAGGCACAGGCTGCTTTGCTTACAGTGCGCGGAGTTTCGGCGACGAATCACAACGAATGGACCGAGGCACGGCAGGACTTCCTGAAAGCCTATTCGCTTAATCCAAACAGCGCATTTTCGCTCAACAATATCGGTTATCTCGCCGAAAAAGATGGCGACCTCGAGACAGCTGAGTTCTTCTACGAGAGGGCACGGAAGGCTGAGGACGCCAAGGCGAAGGTTGGACTTGCGACTCGGCAGTCCGCCGAGGGAATGCGGCTTGTTGCAGTTGCGGAAGATAGCGACCAGAAGGTTGACGGCGAGATCACCCAGGAAAACGAAGCAAGGCGTCAGCGTCCAGGTCCGGTCGAACTCAAACATCGTGACAATACGCCGGTGGTAGAACCGGCGCCGGAGTCGGTGGCGCCGCAATCCTCAACCGCTCCGCCAGCGGCGCCACCGCCTCCGCGGCCACCCCAGTAGCACTTACGGGTCCTTGCCAATATGACTGTGATGACATCTTCTCCGTTCGGTTCGAGTAAGTCATTGGACATCCTTTCCCGGCTTCTATTGAAGCCGGCGAAAGCCAGCGCATCACCAACACCAATGCCTGCGGGTCCGGATTTTAGACTCTCAGAAATGACCAGGGAAGAATTTGGCGATCTGCTGGCTCTGGCTCAGTCCAATCACGTGGTTATGCGGGGATTGGAGCCTTTTCGCCAAATAGCGAACGAGGCTGGGGATGCCGCTCGCGCGCGATGGGCGGCAACCGCGATCGCGACTGAGAGTGCGCGCATCCAAAATGCAATCGCGGTTTTGGGAGAGGTCTGCGATGCTTTCGAAGCGCAGGGCTATGACATTACCGTAATCAAGTCGCTGGATCACTGGCCTGATCTTGGCAGCGATTTGGATCTGTACACCAACACGGAACCGGGGGATGTGCTTCGCCTTATGCGGCAGCACTTCAACGCGGAAATTGCCTCGCGCAGTTGGGGAGATCGTCTGGCGAATAAATGGAACTTTGTTATCCCGGGATTGCCGGAGGCGGTTGAGATTCACATGCAACGCCTGGGTCAAACTGGAGAACAGATCGCTATTGCGAACTCCCTGGCAAGGCGTGCCCGGCCCGTTCTTTTTGGGGGGCACATGTTTCGCGTGCCGGCTGTCTCGGACCGCCTCATGATCTCGACGTTGCAACGAATGTACCGCCATTTCTATTTTCGGCTCTGTGACATCATTGACAGCTCGAGCCTCGCTGACGACGGCGCCATTGATTACGACGATCTACACAATTCGGCTACGGCGGCGGGCATCTGGGAAGGGGTTGCGACCTACCTCGTAATTGTGTCGGACTACGTGGAACACTATCGCGGAGAGGGTCTGGATCTGCCGTCATTGGTGAGGTCGTCAGCCCAGTTTGGAGGCGATAAGCTTACTTTCCGTCGAGATTTCCTGCGCGTCCCGATCCTGCCCGAATCCGCTGCGCTTTATGCGGCCCAGCTCACAACCTTGTTGCGCAATCGAGAATTTAAGAACGGCGCCCGGCTCAGCTTGTTGCCCTACCTGGCTACAGCGGCGGCCGTGGGGATGAAGATCACCGGAAGCGATAAGGGAATTTGGTAGCGATAGCTTGAGCCAGACCGCCTTCGGGATATTGGCTCCCCGCGATCTTCTCGAACAAATGCAGCGTCGACTGTTCCCAAAGTGATTTGAAGATTGCCTGAGATAGCCTTAGCGAACAGCTTCTCCCGAGTAGTAGCCACTTCGGGTGCGCACAGTCAGTTTGCGATAGCCTGGCGCCAGCGCTCTAACTGCAATGGCGCGGTATCCGCCGCTTTCCCGAGGCCTGATTGGCTTGTACCCGATCGTGTATTGGCTGCGAATATCGTGGGCCACAGTGCGAGTGATGTCGTCGACCTCATCGAGACCTTTTGGAAAAAACGCGACTCCGCCAGTACTGTCGGCGAGGCTTTGCAAGGCATCGATGCCGGATTGCTGAAGTTCGTCGCTTAGCAGCCCAATGGCATAAAGCGTCGGGCCGTTCTCCTGCTGCAACCGGCGCGCCGCCTGCTGCAACGTTTCCTGACTCGCATTGTCCCGGCCATCCGTAATTACCAGCAGAACCTTTCGGTCCACGCGAGTGTTGTTTTTTAAATGAACGGCGGAAGCGACGATGGCGTCATAGAGTGCGGTGCTGCCTCGCGCTGAGACTTTGTGCAAAGCTTGTTGAAGAAGATTGATATCGGAGGTGAAGTCCTGATCGAGATAGGAATCCTGACTGAAGTTGACCACGAAGATCTCGTCATTGGGATTGCCGGCTTTAATCAGATTGACCACAGCCTGATTGACTTTGTCGCGCTTCTCGCGCATCGAGCCGGAGTTGTCAATTACAATGCCCATCGCCACCGGGACGTCGTCTCGATGAAATGACGTAGTCTTCTGTGCCACTCCATCCTCGAAAACCGTAAATGCCGATTTGTCCAGATTCGTAACCAGGCGCCGTTGCTCATCGACGACGGTGGCGTGCAGCATTACCTCTTGAACTTCTTTTTTGAATACGAAAACGCTGTCCTGGCCATCGGCAGGCGCTTGCTGCTCAGCTTGCGGCAGTGGTGTCGTCTGGCCGTTGCTCTGAGTCGCGGGCGCGGCGTTGGGAGCTGAACTTGGATGCTCGACCCCGGTTGCGCCAGGGGGAGCGGGAATCGGAGTGGATGTCTGAGCCTGGACGTCAACAGTCAGCCGAGCGAGGAAGAAGCAGATGACCACAACCAATATGTAGCCGCGCCATCGCTGAGCAAGAACTTTGTCGGTGCTGTAGTTCGTCGTAAAGCTCATAGGTGCCAATGTTCAGAGGCCAAAGGGGGCCGAAGGGTTGTACCAAGCCTGGTTAACGGCTGCCCGCCTCCCGCCCTAAGGCAATTTGTTCAAATAGCAGGCGTTGCTGGTGTTCTGCGATGGTGGCGTTGGGGGAGTCAGCCACACCGGGTTAGTAAAATCAAAAAACTCCGTCATATCCATTTGAGCGGCGTCCCGCTTGGTTAACGGGGATAGATTGAAACGAGTCTCAATGAACTTGAGAATCGAGGTAGTATCGGCCTGCGTATGCGAAACGTAATTCTGCTTGGTGTACGGGGAGACTACGATCAGAGGCACCCGGTAACCGGTGTAGACAAAGTCGCAAATCGGCCCGCTCGTTTGCGTGCAAATATCTCCCGGAAGCAAATCTACAGGCGGGATGCCATCGGGACTCACGGTCGCATAGGGCGGAACGTGGTCGTAAAGACCGCCGAATTCATCGAAGGTCAAAATAAACGCTGAATCCTTCCACGAGGTGCTCGTCATCACCGAGTTGATGATCTCGGAGATATATTGGGCCCCTTTTTGCATCTCGATCGGCGACGTGTCATAGTCGGACGGATGCTCGTCTAAACCAGCATCCGAGGCGGGCTCGATCTGGACGACCTGCGGCAATGTCCCATTCTTCAAATCATTATCGAAATCAGAGCCTGGGAAGCCTATGGTGCCAATGTTGTTCGGATACTGGGTCGGGATCGTCCAGCCCCACTTGAAACTCTGAACATAGCTCAAGGTCAAATAGCAGGCTGGATCGGAGTGAGGTAAGCAAACGGTTGCCGGGTTTACATAAATCTTCCAAGTGATATTCGCGGCCTGGAGCTCCTGAAAGATTGTCGGTGACGTTAGCAGCGCTTTATCCTTACTGCTTGTGCCTATGGGATATGCGTATCCCTGGGATGTAGCCGCGATAAGATACTGCCGGTTCGGTTGAGTGCGAGACATTGCTGGAGTGAACCAGTTATCCGAGGTGGCGAAGTTCGACGCCATGAAATAGTAGTAGTTGAGGTCGCCGCCATCGTAGTAGCCCATCGCCCGAATGCCGTCGACGTCGAAGTATGGCGGCTGCTGGGCCCTGCCGTCGTGCGCCGCAGTCCACACGACTCCGTTCAAGGCGGCGGGCTGCTGGCCGGTCGGGTCGTTGTAGTCCCAATCCACGTGGCTTTCGTTCCAGGACGGGCTCGGATTCTCAATACACTGCGTAATTAGATGATACGAAGCGACCAGGTTGGCCGGGTCGAACACGCAGTCGGATGGTGGAGGATCGGCGGGATTGCAGCCCGGGATAGCCGGGGGCTGTCCACCGCCCGGATTAAACTGCGGCAAGCCGTCAAAGGCTTGATCGGGATAACCATTCTGCTTCCAATATTCCCGCAATGCGCCAAAGTAGTGATCGAAAGAGCGATTCTCCTGGGCCAGGAAAATGATGTGATTGATGGCGGTGATGTTTTGCGCGTTAAACGTGGCCGACACCTGCTCATCCGCGTTCATGGTTACATTGCACGTGCTGGTATACCCGCTACAAGCTTGACCCCATCCGAGGAAATTTGAGTTCTGAGCGGTCTCGGTGAGCGTCACAGCAGTCCCGGTGGGGAAATTGGCACTACATGTTGTTGGACAATTAATTCCAGCTGGACTGCTTGTAACTGTGCCCGAGCCGTTTCCATTCAGAGTGACGGTCAGCTGCGGGTTTACGATAATGATGTTAAAGGTGGCAGTCACACTCGCCTGCTCGTTTGCGGCGAGCGTTATTGTGCAACTTGGATTGTTGCCGCTGCACGCTCCACCCCATGCTGCGAACGATGAGCCCGTCGCCGGAACCGCGTTGAGCGTCACTTGAGTCCCGGCTGTAAAGCTCGCGCTGCACGTGGGTTGACAGCTAATTCCTACAGGGACGCTTGTGACTGTGCCCTTGCCGCTCCCCCCAAGAGTGACGCCTAAAGTAGGTGCATTTTGAATAATGTTAAAGGTCGCCGTCACCTGCTGGCTCGCATTGAGGGTTATTACGCAGGTGCCGGTGCCGCTGCATCCGGCACCGCTCCATCCCGCGAAAGACGAGCCCGTCGCAGCTGTCGCAGTGAGCGTCACAGGTGTCCCGAAGGCGAAGCTCGCTTTGCAGGTCTGCCCACAACTGATACCCGAGGGGCTGCTGGTAACGCTGCCCGTGCCCGTGCCGCTCAGGGCTACCGTCAGTGCCGGCGTCGTCGAAGAACTAAAGCTAGCCATTACCGAAGTATTTTGCGTCAGCATCACGCTACAGGCGCCAGTGCCGGTGCAGGCGCCCGACCACCCCGCAAATACGGAATTCGCTGTCGGAGATGCCGCGAGGGACACCTGCGTTCCACTGGAAAACTTCGCGGTACAGGATTGACCGCAATTGATGCCCGCAGGAGTGCTGCTCACGGTCCCTCCCCCAGGACCGGCCGTCTGGACTGTAAGTTGAACGGAAGCACTGGGAAAACTCGAACTGCTACCTCCTCCGCCGCAACTGCAAAGAACAATCAGGGCCATCGAACTCAAACCGTAAACAATGGCACGATGCTTCAACCGAGACCCAGACATAACGTGGCACGCTCTTTCGTCATCTAGACGGTCTTCGATGGAAACGGGGGCAGGCGGGTTGCTCACCTCTGCGTGGATTTATTGACTAGAAGCCGCCATGAACGCGCCTTCTGATCCTTTAGCCCACCGGTCAAGCAACGGCTGGGGCTCTGACGCCCTCTTACAGTCCGCCTTGTATGCCCCTCGGTATCGATCCGGCAAAGACACGATTGATGACCGAACCTAACCACCAGTCCACGGTATGGAATGTCTAGTGCTAAATTGCGACCGTTGGGTTTTGCTGAAACCGACACGGCTGCCACTACAGCGAAAATGGGCTGCCCAAATGCTGGCGCGTCAAAGGAGATCCTGCGTGGTCCCGAGTGAGAGATTGCCCGCCACTTTGAAAGAGTTCCCTTTGTTACGTGGGAGGCATCGAAGATAGATGTCGCACTCCCAACCCATTGTGTGGCCCGGCCGGCCTTACCCCCTGGGATCAACCTGGGATGGAGAGGGTGTTAACTTTGCGCTCTACTCCGAGCACGCGGAGAAAGTGGAGCTTTGCCTTTTCGACATTACTGGAAAACGCGAGACCCTTCGCATTCCGCTTCCCGAGCAAACCGACATGGTCTGGCACGGCTACCTGCCTGAGGTGCGTCCCGGCCAGTTGTACGGATATCGAGTTTTTGGTCCCTATGCGCCGGAACAAGGCCATCGTTTTAATCATCACAAACTTCTGCTCGACCCCTATGGCAAGCAGATTCGAGGAAGCATCCGATGGAGCGACGCCCACTTCGGCTACAGGGTCGGCAGCAAACAGGAAGACCTGTCTTTCGACCGACGGGACAATGCTGCCGGAATGCCGAAGAATCGCGTGATTGATTCTGCCTTCACCTGGGGAGCCGATGCGCCACCCAGAATCCCATGGCACGAGACGGTGATTTACGAGCTCCACGTAAAAGGATTCACCAAGTGCCACTCCGACATTCCCGAGCATTTGCGCGGCACGTATGCGGGTCTGGCCACGGCTCCTGTGATCGAATATCTTACTCGCCTGGGAGTGACTTCGATCGAATTGATGCCGGTGCACAGTTTCGTGGACGACCACCAACTCGTCGAACGTGGTTTGCGCAACTATTGGGGTTATAACTCGATCGGGTTTCTGGCGCTGGAGCCGCGGTACATGGAAACAAGCTCAATCCGCGAATTCAAGACCATGGTCAAGACCCTGCACTCCGCGGGGATTGAAGTGATTCTCGATGTGGTCTACAACCATACCGCCGAGGGCAATCATCTTGGCCCCACGCTTTCGTTGAAGGGAATCGACAACAGCACGTTCTACCGCCTTGTGCCCGAAAATCCCCGCTATTACACGGACTACACCGGCACCGGGAACACGCTGAACATGCGGCATCCGCGTGTGTTGCAACTGATCATGGACAGCCTGCGCTACTGGGTTCTCGATATGCACGTGGACGGCTTCCGTTTCGACCTCGCCGCCACGCTCGCCCGCGAACTGCACGAAGTTGATCGCCTCGGTGCATTCCTCGACATCATCCATCAGGATCCCGTCCTCTCGCAGGTCAAGCTGATTGCCGAACCCTGGGACCTCGGCGAAGGCGGATATCAGGTGGGAAATTTTCCAGTAGGCTGGGCGGAATGGAACGATCGCTACCGCGACACGGTGCGTTCTTACTGGAAGGGGGACGAAGGAGTGGTCGGAGATCTGGCTTATCGCATCACCGGCTCTAGCGATCTGTATGCGCACAGCGGCCGCCGTCCTTACGCCAGCGTGAACTTTGTGACGGCGCATGACGGTTTCACCTTGCAGGATCTGGTCAGTTACAACGAAAAACACAACGAAGCCAACGGCGAAGGCAATCGTGACGGCAACAACGACAATCGCAGCTGGAATTGCGGTGTTGAGGGCCCCACAGATAATCCAGACGTTCTAGCACTGCGCGCCAAGCAGAAGCGGAATTTTCTGGCAACGCTCCTTCTGTCCCAAGGCGTCCCGATGATGTCTGCGGGAGACGCAATCGGGCATACGCAGATGGGAAACAACAACGCCTACTGCCAGGATAATGAAACCAGCTGGCTGAATTGGAATTTGCAACCTCAGGATCGTGACTTGCTGACCTTTGTTCAGCGCATGATTAACTTGCGCAAGAGGCATCCTGTTTTTCGCCGCAAGCGTTTTTTTCAGGGTCGCCCAATAAAAGGAGCAAATGTTAAAGATGTGCTCTGGCTCAATCCCGGCGGCAATGAGATGAGCGAGGATGAGTGGCGCGATCCTTCAGTTCGCTGCCTGGGAATGTTTCTGTCAGGCCAGGGCCTGGACGAGACCGATGAACGCGGCCGGAAACTCAGCGACGAAAACTTCCTCGTGCTGCTCAACGCGCATCACCAAGATGTAAGCTTCATTTTGCCGGCCTCTCGCCCCAGTGCCCGCTGGACCGCCTGGATGGATACTTCTCGAGAAGACGGTTTGCGCGCCGTCGATACCTACGACGCCGGCTCGGATTATCCCCTGCAGGCGCGCTCAATGGTCGTCTTGATGGAACGGCGGGGAAACGGCAAGAAGGAAGAGTCGAATGAATCGCCGACATAACATGCCGTTCGGCGCCGAGTGCCGTGGCGACGGGAGCGTGCGCTTTCGTTTGTGGGCTCCAGCCGCGCATCAGGTGGAACTCTGCCTCAACAGTGCGAACATATCCACACGGCTTCCCCTCGCCCCATCCGATGGCGGCTGGTTCGAGTTGGAAACTGATGCTGCCAAGCCCGGCACTCAATACAAATTTCGTATTCATGACGCGCAGGATGTCCCCGACCCGGCCTCTCGATTTCAACCGCAGGATGTGCATGGTCCGAGCGAGGTTATCCACCCCGATGACTTTGACTGGAACGATCGCAACTGGCGTGGCCGGCGATGGGAAGAAGCTATCATTTATGAGCTGCATGTCGGAACTTTCACGCCGTCCGGGACTTTCTCCGCGGTGCGGGAACGGCTCGACTATCTCGTGGATACGGGAATCACAGCCGTGGAACTGATGCCGGTTGCCGATTTCCCCGGCAAGCGCAATTGGGGCTACGATGGCGCGTTCCTCTTCGCTCCCGATAGCACTTACGGTCGTCCCGAAGATCTCAAACAGCTAGTTCAAAGTGCCCACGAGCGCGACCTCATGGTTTTTCTGGATGTTGTTTACAACCATTTCGGCCCGGAAGGAAATTATCTCAGGTCGTACGCGCCACAATTTTTTACTGATCGCCATGGCACGCCATGGGGGGACGGCCTTAACTTCGATGGCCCGGAGAGCCGGGTCGTCCGCGACTTCTTCATTAACAACGCGTTGTACTGGCTGACTGAATATCACTTCGACGGCCTGCGCCTGGATGCCGTTCACGCGATCACCGACGACTCAAAACCCGACATCCTCACGGAATTGGCTGACGCAGTGCGGAATTCCATCGAACCCGATCGCCACGTGCACCTCGTCCTGGAAAATGATCGCAATCAAACTCATTACCTTAAGCGTACCGAGCGCTGTCGGCCCAAAAGCTACACCGCGCAATGGAATGACGACATCCATCACACGTTGCAGGTTCTCGTCACTGGTGAACGGGACGGCTATTATTCAGACTATTCTGAACATCCAATCGATCAATTGGGCCGTTGCCTTGTCGAAGGGTTCGCTTACCAGGGCGAGTCTTCGCTGTATAGAAAGGGCCAAACGCGCGGTGCATCGACGAAGGGTTTGCCGCCCGCTGCGTTCGTCTCCTTCCTACAGAATCATGATCAGGTAGGAAATCGCGCGTTCGGAGAACGCATCAGTCAGATCGCGGACTGTCGTGCCGTGCATACGGCAGCGGCCATCTTGCTACTCGCTCCTTCGCCGCCAATGCTCTTCATGGGGGAAGAGTTCGGGGCGGAAACACCGTTTCTCTTTTTTTGCGATTTCGAGAAAGATTTGGCCACGGCTGTTACGAAGGGTCGGCGAAATGAGTTCGCTCGTTTTGCCAGGTTCAGCGACCCAGCCGAACGTGAAAAGATCCCCGATCCAGGCGACGTCCGAACGTTTGAGTCCTCACGGCTCGATTGGAACGAGATTGATCGACCAGGCCATCGCGAGTGGCTGATCTTCTATCGCAATTTATTGAAACTGCGATCGCAGCACATTGTTTCCCGTCTTTCCGCCGGATGCATAGTAAGTTCTGCCTATGAAGTCCTGGGAGAGCACGGTCTCATTGCTCGTTGGAACTTTCCGGACCGATCGAAGCTGATTCTGATGGCAAATCTCGGAACCGATTCGCTCTCGACGACACCCCTTGTTTCGCAAGTCATCTATAACAGTGAAGAGGTAACTCGCAATGATCTGAAGCGAGGGAGTCTGCCGCCTTGGTCGGTGGTGTGGTCCTCGGAACCATGAAGTCGCGCTCGAACATCCCGCTAGCAACCTATCGCCTGCAACTCAATCGCGACTTCACGTTCGCGCAGGCCACCGCGATCGTCCCGTACCTTTCCGAACTAGGTATCAGTCATATCTATGTTTCTCCTCTGTTGAAGGCCCGTGCCGGCAGCATGCACGGATACGACATCGTCGACCACAATTCGCTCAACCCCGAAATCGGCAGCCCCGAAGACTTCGACCGCCTCGTGACCACCCTTCACGGTCAGGGTATGGGGTTGATACTCGACATCGTGCCTAATCACATGGGTGTAATGGGCAGCGACAATTCGTGGTGGTTGGATGTTCTAGAAAACGGCGAATCTTCTGTTTACGCGAATTTTTTCGATATTGACTGGCAACCGCTGAAAGACGAACTGTATGGAAAGGTTCTGATCCCGGTGCTCCACGATCATTACGGAGTGGTGCTCGAGAGTGGCGAGCTTAAGCTTGTCTTTCGCCAGGAACGCGGCGAGTTCGACGTGTCGTACTACGATCATCGCTTTCCTGTCGACCCACGCGAGTATCCTCGTATCCTGCAACAATGCACAAACGCATTCGTGGTGAAACTTGAAGAACAGAATCCAGAACTGCTTGAGTTTCAGAGCTTGATCACTTCGTTCAGCCATCTCCCGGCGAGGTACGAGATCAATCCTGATCGCATCGCCGAGCGCAATCGGGACAAGGAAATCCATAAGCGCCGTCTCGCCGACTTATGCACACGATCTCCGGAGATTGCGGCGTGCATCCACGGAGCAGTCCACTTGCTGAACGGTAACCCGGCCGACCCTGCCAGCTTCGAACAGCTGCACGAGCTGATCAAAGCGCAAGCTTTCCGTCTGGCCAACTGGCGAGTAGCTTCGGATGACATCAACTACCGTCGCTTTTTCGATACCAACGACCTGGCGGCCATTTGCACGGAGAATGCAGCCGTTTTTGAAGCCACGCACCGCCTTGTCTTTCGTTTCATGGCAGACGGCAAAGTCGACGGGTTGCGCATCGACCATCCTGATGGCCTGTACAACCCTCATGAATATTTCGAACGCCTGAAGGGCGGAGTCGTAGATGCCACCAAGAATTCCGGGAACGGGTCGCGCTATGTAGTCATCGAGAAAATCCTGACAGGATCGGAACGGCTGCCCACGGAGTGGCCCGTCGACGGCACCACCGGCTACGATTTCGCCAGTCTCGTCAATGGCGTATTTGTAGACCCAAACGCAGCCGTAATTATGGATCGTATTTACCGGAACTTCATCGACGACGAAATCGATCTTGATGACCTCGCTTATCACTGCCGAAAGCTGATTATTCGGGTCAGCCTGGTCAGCGAGTTGAACGTGCTTGCAAATCAACTCACCCGTATTGCCCTTTCCAAACGGCGTACCTGCGACTTCACCCTTAACAGCTTGCGCGATGCGCTGACGGAAGTGGTTGCCAGCTTTCCCGTCTATCGCACCTACATCACTCCGTCCGAAGTGTCGGATAAAGATGTCGGTTATATCCGGAGCGCAATTTCCGCCGCCAAATGGAGAAGTCCGGCCGCGGACACCAGTATTTTCGATTTCGTCGGTGAGGTGCTTCTGACTCGGATCGCCGAAGGGCAAGATCCCGCGTATCGAAATGCAGTGACAACCTTTGCCATGAAAGTGCAGCAGTTCACCAGCCCGGTGATGGCCAAGGGCCTGGAAGATACGGCTTTTTACCGCTACAACCGCCTGGTTTCAATGAATGACGTCGGAAGCGATCTCCATCGCTTCGGAACGACGACGCCTCAGTTTCACCTCGCCAACCAGGAGCGTCTCCGCAACTGGCCTCACACCATGCTGGCGACCAGCACCCATGACTCCAAGCGGTCAGAGGATGTACGCGCTCGAATCAACGTGCTGTCGGAGATTCCGGCGCTCTGGAGACTTCGGGTGCGGGAGTGGAAACGCTTCAATCGCAGCCACAAGAGTGTCGTCAATGATCGGCCTGCACCTTCGCCGAATGATGAATACCTCCTCTATCAGACCCTGGTGGGCGCATGGCCATCGAATCCTGTGAACGATGCGGATGAGTTGAAAGAGTTTGGCGACCGAATCGAAAACTATATGTTGAAAGCGATTCGCGAGGCCAAGGAGAATACCAGTTGGATTAATCGAAATAGCGAATACGAAACTGCAGTTTTGTCGTTCGTCAGGGCGCTCCTTAACCCGGGCAGCCAGAACCGGTTTCTCAACGACTTTCTGCCCCTTCAGCGCCGTATCGCCCGAATCGGCCTGTGGAATAGTCTGGCCCAAACGCTGCTAAAACTGACCTCCCCGGGCGTACCCGATATTTATCAGGGAAGTGAGCTGTGGGATTTAAGTTTGGTTGACCCCGACAACCGGCGACCAGTGGACTACAGCCTGCGCCAGGAAATGTTCCGAAGTCTCCGCGAATCGGGAAGCGATGCCGCCAGAATGCTGGAAACTCCCGAGGACGGTCGAATCAAGTTGTATACGATGTGGAGAACTCTGTGCCTGCGGCAAGAGCATCCGGATCTTTTTCAGCAGGGCGACTACGTGCCGTTAACGGTTGAGGGCGCGAAAGCCAATCACGTTGTCGCGTTCGCGAGGAAGTCCGGAGCCTCCACCGTTCTGGTGGTCGTTCCCCGCCTGGTGGCCGGTTTGCTCAGTGACCGCGATGACCCACCAATCGGATCTCGAATTTGGGAGGATACTCATATTCTGATTCCGTTTTGCAGTTGTTCCGCGAAGTACCGAAACGTATTTACGGGAGAAGCTTTGGAGTTACAGAAAAGTGATGGTCACGAAAAAATTGCTCTCTCGTCGGTCTTCGCTGAATTTCCTCTGGCTCTTTGCTTGCTGGGATAGACGGCAACGCTTGTCCCGCTCTTCTCTTTGGTTCTTCGGTCAGGATCTTTTTAAGCTCGTTAGGCTTATTGTCAGCGTGAAGAGTTACTGCGCCTCCTGCCTGCGGCCTTACGCGGCGCTTGACTGCGGCTCTTCGTCCGGACGGCCTTCATCGCCGAACCGCGGCGTGCAACTGCGCCACGCTGCCTCGCACTAGAGCGCGCTTGCCTGGACAGCGATTGGCGGGAGGCGGCGCTGTGGCCTTCTCTTTTCAGGGCGCGGCTCGTTGCGCGAGAACGCGTGGCGGACAGCTTACGATGTGAGTGGCTTTGTCCTTTTCGATAATCCCGACTTGCCTGCTTGGCTGTTTTCGCCGAGACCTTTCCCTTGGCGGGAGCTTGCAACTTCACCCCTGCGCGCCGTGCTTTTGAGAGACCGATTGCAATGGCCTGTTTGGTGGAACTTGCGCCATGCTTACCTTCGCGAATGTGGTGCATTTCCTCGCGAACAAATTCTCCCGCCTGTGTGCTCGGGGACTTGCCTTCGCGGGCATCCTCGTGAGCACGGTCGATGGTTTCCTTTTCAGGCATAAACACCTCCTCACCAAGACAGTAAATACGTCTCGGGCAGGGAGGAATCGACTGTATTCTGTATTCCGCAGGTCCGTTTGCCGTAGCCGAAATGGATGGCGCCAAAGCAATCGAAAAAACACTTGCGCGGGATGATTTTCTACGCTGCCCTCGATTTACTGCACAGGTCCTGATAGTAGTCGCGCCCGCGCTCGTACCCTCGCGTAAAGGGCTCGGCCAAGTCCACGCCAGGGTACTGTCGTTCGAGGTCTTCGATTTGAGCCGTCATCTCGCCCATCACTTGGTCGTATTCCTTACAACGCGTGCGGGCGTGTAGCGCAGACTCAAAACCAAGGCGATAAAACTTCTCATCGTTGCCGAAGTTTTTGCCAAGCGTTGTGTAGTGTTCCTTCTCGGCGTCGCGCAGACCGATCCACCACTGTTCGCGGGCCGCGTCCACCTCCTCGGCTCCTTCCGCTTTCAGCAATTCGCGGAAGCGGTTTGCCGCGGCTTCATCCTCGCCGATCGCAATCACCACACTACGGCCCCGGCGTAAAGCATCTTCGTAAACAAACAATTCATCCTCTGGCAGACCCTCGGTCATCGAATTCTCTAACTTTCCACCAGCGGCGGCGCCAATGCCCGCGCCAGCGGCACCCAGGATCGCGGAGCCCAGTAAACCAATCGCCGTGATCGGCCCCACGCCCGGGATTATCGCCATGATCAAGGCTGCCCCAGAAAGTCCAGCGCTACCGCCAAGAACAGCGCCAATCGCTTTGCCCATTCCGGGTTGCTCTGCCGCAACCGTGGGCACCGATTGCAGACCCGTTTCGATTCTTTCCGGAGTCAACAGTGTGATCTGCTCTTCGGGCAGACCGACGGAGCGCATCTCGGCCAAGGCGCGCTCCGCGTCGGATCGCGAACGAAATACTCCACTGATAGTTTTCATTGTTTGCCACCTTTTCCTTTCTAGTATTTCTTTCGGCCTACGATTCTAACAAGGCACGACTTTTTTAAGTCGATGCTATCCCAATCCGAACATCCAGCGGTCAACCTCCCTTCTCGCCAAGCATCCAAGCTTTTCGAGGTTTCCTATGATTCGAAAACTGAAATCCGGGCAATACCGACTGTACTCTCGCAAGAAAGATGCCAAAACCGGCCATCGGCGCAACCTCGGCACATTCGGCACAAAGAAAGCTGCGCAAGCTCACGAGCAGGCGGTTCAGTACTTCAAACATCATTAGGACTCGATTTCACGTTCTATGCAAAGCATGAAGTCCGCGAAAGCCCGTCTCTACAACCTCTTGCGCGAAAGCCTTTTACGACGATGCAAAAGGAATCGTGAATATCGCGCGGGAAAAAGAGATAAAGCATCTTGCAAGTAATAAGTTGACGGGCGAAAAGGTACGATAACCGACCGCGGGCGTGAGGGAGGGCAAGAGTGCGGCTATGAAATCACGGCGAGGCGGACCTCTTCTTCACAGCATTTACTCTGCCTAAGTGTGGCGTATCGTAAATTGGCGCTATACAATTGGTTGCAGCTAATAAAATCCACAGGTTCTTCTTCGAGTTTCGGTCACCAGCGTGCGTTAGTGAAGCTGCTCAAGACCGCTAAACAAAAAAGAAACCCATCGAAAACGCCTAGATCGTAGTCCTCAGTGCTTCTACGGTATTCGCTGTATTGCGGACTCCGCGGATCCTGTATTAATTGTGAAATCTCGACGTATTTCCCCTTATGCACGTGGCAGGCACGTGAACGGAGGACGAAATGGCCACTGCTGGAAACTCATCGGCGCAAGTCTGGGCTTGGAGAGATTTGTACATTAGCGCGCTGATGGAAGCCGATAAGGTAAAAACGCCAGGACGTATCGCGGATGCCGAACACGCAATCTTGAACCGGGCGAGAGAATTGTTCAAAGCTTCAGGAGACAACATTCAAGAAGAGGAAGCGTTGGACGATGCCCTCTACGCTCTTCGTGCATTGAAAATTTGTCTACAGATACACGGCGGATTCGCGGTAGCCGCCTGAGGCTTGCGTTGTCTCAACGTTTCCTGCGAAGCTGTTGGTCGGAAGCCAGCTCGCGCCCGCGAACGCCCTGCTAGAACCAGCGTTTTCCAACTGTTTACCAGACCGTCGCGCAAATAGACTCTTTTACCTTTGCCCATCGCGCTCCTGTTGCTTCGCCGCGCTATACCAGCGGCGAATCGCGACCAGACACCAAACGGCTTCTACGGCGCCGAATGGCCAGGCGCCTTGAAGAAAACCGTAGATCGACCCCAGCGCACACGCGACTGCGAACGCCAGAATGAACCACGGGCTGCGCTTTTCCATTGAGTATGAAATCAGCATCGCGGTTACTGCAAACAGTCCGAAAGCTGTGAGTCGATCCATGTTTTAGACGGCGGCCACGGCTTTGGCATTCGGTTGCAAAGGCAGCACGACAAACAGCAGTCCGGGCCACATGGCGGCATTGTACAGTGGGCCGCCTCATGCTTTTTATGGCCGCTTCGAATGGTCAGACGTCGGCGGTTTCAAGGCGCGGCACGTCACTCGGAATCACATCAAGCCGCGTCATCGTTCTTTCCCGACGCCTGCCGCTCTGTAGCTGTGAGCAGATGCCAGGTTAGTGACCGCGGAGGCTGGACAGGCGCGAAATGGCAGCGACCATCAGGCTCGATAGCAGTTGCATGGTGGCCACGTCGCGGTGGTCGAAAGCGTGAGGAGCGCCGGAAAGAACCTCGAACACACCCAGCGTTCTGCGGAAATGGCGAAGTGGTGCGGCCAAAATCGAACGTGCGCCCAGCCGGCGGCAGCTGGCCAGATCGACACAGGGGTTGCGCTCCGCATCGTGGCAAAGCACGATCTCGCCGGTGCGCACACAGTCGGCGGAGATTCCGGAGTCGGTTTGCAGTCGAACTCCGAGATCGGGTGCGGTGCGGCCGGTGCGGGCGCGGCAAATGATTTCGTCTCCATGCCTCAAGGCGATGGCGGCGCCGGTGGCTCCGGTCAAAGCCTGGGCGCGTTCAGCAATTACGCTGATGGCAGGTTCCAAATCGATTTCACCGGGATGAAAATTAAGTTCGTTGCTGGAAAGGTGCCCCATACTTTGCACCGGCTGTGAGCCCATGGCTCGAGCGTGGCTCCGTGACGGAGCCAGTGTCGCAAAGGAAGCAGGAATGCGGTTTTCTAAAGCCGCAGGCACCGTACGAAGCAACTCACGCACCAGCCGATCCAATTCGGCGTCTTCAATCAGGTGAGCAGTCTGCTGCCCCTGCATTGAACCTCCAAGCACTCGCGACAAACTCAACAGTGCCCTGGATCCGCACGCCATGCAGTATGGGGTGTTGTTCTTGCTGATTAACTCGCATTCCACGCAGAATACGGCAGTCGGCAAGGTGATGAAACTGATGTCCTGCCCGGTGAGCTTTTCTGCCATCTATCGCGTTTCCTCCACGAGTTTTGTCGTTGGCGGGCGAATGAGGAAAGTAAATGGGAGCTCGATAATCTAGAAGTGACAGGGCTGGTTCAGGGCTGTGGATAAACGCCGGCAGACAATTAGCTTGCTTGCGCCGCAGCCAATGCGGGCGCACAGCCAGTGGCGGGCATCACCTCTCGCGTGGAACTCGAGGCGCGATCCAGGGCATCAGCCAAAGCCACGGGGAACAGGGAAGTGAGCAGGTTGATGTCAAACTGCAATTCGTGATCGGCATAGAGACGGTAAATGGTCATGGAGCCACAGCGGACGTTCCGGCTGGTCACAAGGTCAAGGGTCAGGCACCACGCGCTGGTTGATTCCTTCGCAAAGTAGCTGCCGGGCTTGGTCCAGCGCAGACAAGGCGTTTCTCCCCAGCGGGAGATCAGATGCAATCCGTTGACGTTAGAAAGGTCGGCGGATTGTGCCTGCAGTCGCAAGTCGAAGCCATCGAAATCATTGCCCGCGAGTGCGGCCACTAGAATTCGGCAGAGCTGCGGGTAATCGCAAGTAACCTTCAACTCTTCCGTAGCCCTGCGGATAGCAAGATTGTTGATCAGAATTTGCCGTTCGATCGTACGGTGGGCCACCCGCCGCAGTTCGCCAAATTCCAGGTAACCCAGATGCTGCACCCCGATCCATATTCCAGTTCCGAATACCGCCAACACCAAGCCCAGCATGTCTCCACTGGGCCACAACAGAAACAGGCTGAGTAGGGCAAACAATGCCGACACCGCATAAAGCGTGATGACTACCTGACGATGAGAAAATCCCCGCTGCAAAAGCTTGTGATGGATGTGCTCGCGGTCGGCGGTGAAAACAGGTCGACCCGCAAGGAACCGACGGATAATAGAGAGACCAGTTTCCAGGATGGGCAACCCAAAAGAAACAACAGGGATCGCGACAGCGATGGTTGTAGGTGCCTTCTGTGCGCCTTGGAGGGCTAGTGCACTCAACATGAATCCGATGAAAAGACTTCCGCAATCTCCGAGGAAGATTGTCGCCGGGCTGAAATTAAAACGGAGAAAGCCCAGAATCGAGCCCGCCAGCGCCAGCGCCATAAGCGAAACCAGAGCTGAACCTGAAACCAGGGCTACGGCGAATACAACGATCGTGGAAAACAGTGCGGAGCCAGCAGCCAACCCATCCAGTCCATCGATGAGGTTGAAGGCATTCGTAATAGCGAGGACCCATAAGACGGTGATAGGAAGGCCCACAAACCAGGGAAAATGGTGACTACCAAAGAGTACGGGAAGATCGAGGATGCGAAGCCCACCGGCAAATAACATTGTCCCGGCAACCGCCTGAACCGCTACCTTCGCGTATGGACTTACCGAGTGAATGTCGTCATACACGCCGAGCCCGAAGATCAGGCAACCGGGCAGCAGAATGGTGAGCAGAATTCTGAACGAGAGCCCGAAGTCCACCGCAAAATGATGCCAACCGGTCAGTAACACGACTGCAGAAGTAAGAAGGAAAGAGAGGAAAATCGCCACGCCGCCGAATCGCGGCAGGGGATGGCTGTGCAGATGACGCTCCAGAGCGGGAGCCGCCACCCATCCACGCGCGGTCGCCACATCGCGCACGTATTTGGTCAGAACAAACGAGAGCAGCAGCGACCCTACAAATGTCGCGAGATAAAAAAGTGTCAACGAACTCCTCTCTAGAAGTTAAAGCGCAAATCGAGACGCGTTTCCCTCGATGTGTCGCTGTATCCGGTTTAAGAAGGAACGCTGTCCAATGTCCTCCCTGGAACAGTCGCGGTGAGTCTATAACCCAATAAAATCCTACAACTATCAACATCCCCCTACTATTCTCTGTCTTGGTACGTGGGGTAGTGCATGCACAGATTTGACGTTTCGGTTTCAAGATTTGCAATGTTTGCGATCTAAGTACTGGCCCAGAACACTGATCTGTCGCGGCTCCAGGCTGTGCTAAACTTCTCGCAAGAATGGCAGAGTATTTTTCGACATCGTACGTGCGATGGAGTTCGTTCAAGTTCGTCTACAGTTGGTTTGTTTCCTTCCTATTGCTAACAGCCTTAGCGCAGGCAATCGCAGCTCAGTCAGAGACACAAGCGAAGGGTGCAACCAGTGAAAATGTCGCGGCTGCGGCAGCGAGTCAAGCGCCGTCAGCCGCACAGCCGGTTTCTTTGCTTAGGCTCGGGGTGGGAGACCTTGTCGAAGTGGGGGTCTACAACGTTCCTGAGCTTACGACCAAAGCTCGCGTTAGCAACAAAGGCGACGTTTACCTCCCGCTCATTGACTATGTTCACGTCGCTGGCCTAACGGCGGAAGAAGCCGAGGGACTGATCCAAAAGCGCCTAGCTGACGGAGGCTTCGTGAGGAATCCCCACGTCACACTGTTTGTCGACCAATACGCATCCCAGGGTGCGAGCATATTAGGTGAAGTAGCGAGACCGGGAGTGTATCCGGTGCCTGGACAGCAACGGCTTTTCGATCTCATCTCCGCCGCCGGTGGATTTACGGAAAAGGCCGGCCGAAGCATTACAGTCACGCATCGCGATCAGCCCGATAAACCGACTATCGTTCCGCTCTCGCGCAATGTAACCGACGATCCAGAGAGCAATATTCCTGTCTTGCCAGGGGACACAATCATCATACGGAAAGCCGACCTGGTTTATGTGGTGGGAGATGTGGGAAAGCCGAGCGGATTTCTCATGGACAGCGGGCATTTGACGGTGCTGCAAGCGATCGCGCTGGCGGGCGGTACCACCCGCACGGCTAACCTGGGCGGCGCCAGAATCATCCACAAAGGCGCCGGCGGACTGAGTGAAACTCCGGTGGAGTTAAAAAAAATCCTGAGAGCGAAGGCACCGGATGTCACGATGCAAGCGGACGATATTCTTTTTGTCCCAACCAGCGCCACCAAGGTTTTTGCCGGACGTGCAATGGAGGCGGCAATGCAGGCCGCGACCGCAGCCAGCATCGTCGCCATACCCTAAGCGAAGCCAGCGTTGACAACCTGAATTTCAAGTTGGTGCCCCACGGCGATGATGCCCGCGCCTCCATTTGCTAAGCCGCGACTGCTGCGCGTCGTTCGCCTCTTGCCAGCAGATCCTGCAATACATCGAGATATTGCTTGGCAGTATCCTGGCGGGAGAAATGGTGAAGAATATGCTGGCGGCCATTGCGGCCCAGAGATTCGCGAAGCGCAGGATCGGTCGCCAGCCGTAAGACTGCATCGGCCAATTCGGCGGGGTTTTCGGGCGTGATGAAAATCCCCGCGTTGGCTTCCTCCAAGACTTTGCGGGCATGACCATCCACGCCCAGAATCACGGGCCGAGCGCACGACATGAACTCCAGCATTTTAGTCGGGAGGACAGTCTTGAAGAGTTCGCTAGTCCTCAGCAATACGAGACACGCGTCCGACGCCCGAATGTAGGCCGGGACTCTTTCGCGGGGCTGCTGGTCGACAAAACGCAGGTTGCAGAGCCCACGCGAGCGAGCCAAGGAAATGATGCGCGTTTTGGCGGAGCCTTCGCCGACGAGCAGAAATAGAACGTTTGGCGCTCTTTGTTGCAGCCGGGACGCCGCTTCCAGCAGAGTTTCCAAACCGTGGGCAGCGCCGATAGTGCCGATGTAAGAGACCACGAATTTGTCTTCCGCACCCAGTTCACGTCTTATCGCGGCGTTGGGCGTGAGCCTGCTGAACACGTTGGTTTCGACTCCATTCTCGACAACGAAAATCTTCTCTGCTGGAACCCGCCAATGTTCGATCAGATACTCCTTGAAGGCCGGAGTGACGACCACGAGGCGATCGCAACTGCGATATAGAAACCCTGCAATCTTCGACAAGGAGCAATGTAGCGCCGACCGGTGGCTGCCCATGCCAACCGCAGCCAGAGACTCGGGCCACAGATCACGAACCTCGAAGACAAACGGAACACCATTGCAGCGGGCGAGCCACCAACCGGAAAGTCCGACCAGCAGTTGGGGCGAAGTGGCGATCACCACATCGGGTCTATTCATGAATACGCCGGTGACGGCCGCGGAAATGCAAAACGAGCTGTAGTTCAACATACGCTCGTAGGCTTTACGATTGGGGAAGGGAAGAAGCCAGGTGCGAACTACCTTGACGCCGTGGTAGGCATCGTGCGTAACCAAGCGGCGAAACTTGCGGCGATATTCGGGCGGTACGATTCCGGTGGGATGATTGGGAAAGCCGGTTAGAACCGTGACTTCGTGGCCGTCTTCCGCCCAGAGACGCGATAGCTCGGCGGCTCGCCCCGCGGGCGCTCCCATCTCCGGCGGAAAATATTGTGATACGTAGAGAATGTTCATGAGTTCTTAGTAATAGCCAAGCTTGAACGCGCTTTTGTAACACAGGGCGCGAGTGCGGTTGGCAAGGCTGCGCGCATATGCTTCCCATTTGTCGGCGTACCGGGCGAATATCTCATCTCGCGTAAGGCGATGCATCACGCGCAACTGTACGACGTGCAACCGGTGGTAAAAGGGGCTGGCTACCATGGGAAGTAGCGTTCCGGATTGCTCATATAGCGACCAGAAACCGAGATCGTAAAGATCAAAATTCTTCCGAAGCGTAAGCACGGCTTGCGCGAACAGATCCTGAGCAACTCTGCTTTCCGTTGCCAGAAAATAGTCGTAGACGCCCCAGGCCGCCCAGATGAACCCGTTAAGAATGTGAGTCGGCGGAGAAACAATGTATTCCTCGAACCAAAGATTGCCGCGACAGTCAGTGAAGGTCACGCCCCCTTCGCTGGTAGGTTTGAGGAAACTTTCAAACGCGCGTTCGGCGGCGTCGAGATATTCAGTGGCCCCTGTCTCCCGATACGCGCGAACCAGCAGAGAAATTCCTTGGCCTTGCGCCAGGGCGGAGTACCAGGGAGCCTTCAGTTGGGAGCGATATTCCCAGTCGAAATGATGATTCCATACCCACACTCCAAACGAGTTCAGTTCGAGATGAGCACAGAGCCAATCGCCGGCACTGAGGAATCTGTTTCTTCGTGGGTCACTCTGACCCTGCCAAAAGAGGTTGTAGTTGCCCAATCCCCACTGGGCGATGGCGATTGGGTTGTACTGGAGGCCGATCTTGCCGTGGTAGTTAAGCAATGGAATACCAGCGGCGTCGTGCGTGCCCGGGTAATCGGCTTTCTCGGCAAACGACATGTAGTATTCGCCAAGCCGATGAATGTTCGCACCAGGATTTGCTTGAGGCGTGTCGTGCCAGAAGGTGAGTTGGCTCTTCCCAGGAATTAGATAGGCACTGAAGATGCGTCGATAGTATTGCAGAGAACTCACAATTGGACATTAGCATGGGAGAAGCGCGGCGCTGGTAGCGTGCGGGATTCCCCTGTCGACTGCGGGTCACACGCGCCAGACGGTGGTTTCGAGGTCGGCTCGTTCCACCGCGAGAGTCGTCACCGCCAGCAGACGGGAGGTGTTCCTGCCATCCGGCAGAAACGCGTTGCCATACTGAAATAAACCCATGGGCCAGCGATCTTTTGTCCATTGTTGCAGGCGTTGCCAGCAGGCGCCATCGGGACTTCCGTACAGACAGACATCGCGGCTGGAGTTGATCGCACTCGGTTCAACCATCGTGGAGAAAAAGACTGCATTCTCTACCCGGCAACCGTAGATGGACGAACTGTTTAGCTCCGCCACTTTGCGGAGATCTCCGCGGCGATCCAGGCGATAGACATGATTAGTTTCGAGCGGCGTGTCGGAAGAAAAATAGAGCGCGTCGGGCGTGGGGATCAGCGCGGCGGATCGAGTTTGCTGGTTGCCAGATAGAACGACATCGAGAGTCTTGAAATCGGACGAGGCGCGGAGAATGCGGCACTCTGAGCCATAGTCACCGGTCAGCACCCAAAAGCAATTGTCCCACTCGTCGTAAACAATGGTGTGCACATGACGGATGTCGCCTTTGGGGAATGTGTGGGCCACCTCCCAATGAGTGCCGAGGTCGGTGGAGGCGTAAATGTGAACTTCATCGCGTCGCGGGTTGCCGAAGTATTCTCCCCAGAAGATGTGGTCACTTGGGTTGGTGGCAAAGTGCAGGGGGCGTGTGCCGCGAAGCAGTTTATGGGTTTCGCGAAATTCAGTCTCTCCCGGCGACAGGGTGACGATGGCATGTGGCACGGCCCCGACCAGATGCCCTGAGGACAAAGCCGCTAGCGCGTGGAAACCGTCGCGAAAAAGCCGGAACCCCAGCCGGGAAGATGAAGTGACAGTACGCCACGCGGAAGGCCGGTATTGACCTTCATTCTTCCATTCGACGGCGCGGGCCTGCGTTTTCAAGGTGGCGCGCAGCAACTTGTAGCCCTGCGATGCATAGAGTGTGTCATTGAGCCATGCCAGTGCTCTCATGCCAGGGAAGGTTGCGATGCGAACCGGGTCCAGCTTCGGGTTTCGGCCGACCGCAACCTCGTAAGTGGAATGGGCTGCCATGACATTGTCAGTTACTAATTCTCAGTTTTCAAACTCAGATAAGGCCCTATGGCCAGAACATCCATGCGCGTGCGCTTAAAGCAATCAATGGCCTCCTCAGGTTGGCAGACGATCGGCTCATTTTCGTTGAAGCTGGTATTTAGAAGTGCGGGAACTCCGGTTTTGCGCTCGAACGCGCAAATCAATTCGTAGTAAAGCGGATTCTCCTCGCGGCTGACGCTCTGCAAACGTCCGGTATCGTCGACGTGATTGACAGCGGAAAGCTGAGTGCGTTTCTCGGGACGAATCTTGTACACATGCAGCATGAACGGCGAAGGGTGGTCGTGCTCGAAATACTCGCATTGACGTTCTTCTAGAATCGACGGCGCAAATGGACGAAACGATTCGCGCTGCTTGATGCGCGCATTCAGGGCATCCTTCATTCCGGGCAAACCTGGATGAGCCAATATCGAGCGGTTGCCTAAAGCTCGCGGGCCCCACTCCATGCGTCCCTGAAACCAGCCCACAACGTTACCCGCTGCGATCTTTTGAGCCACAGAGTCCAGCAACGGTTCGCGTTCCAGTTTGCGATAGGGCAGCTTTGCTTGCTTGAGAGCGGATTCGATACGCGCGCCGGAAAACTCCGGGCCGAGATAGGAGTTCTTCATCACAAAACGGCGCGGCTGATTGAGAACAGCGTGGTACGTGTGCAGAGCTGCGCCGACGGCCAAGCCTTCATCGCCGGCAGCAGGCTGGATCCAGGTTTGGCGAAATGGAGTGCGCGTGAAAAGCTTTCCATTGGCAACACTGTTGAGCGCGCACCCGCCTGCCATGGCGAGATTTCCGCAGGACACCCGTTGATGGAGTTGATTGAGAAGATGGAAGAACACATCTTCGAAACGGCGCTGCATGGCATAGGCAAGATCCATCTCACGCTGAGTAATTTCGGCGTGGGGCTGACGCGGCTCGCCAAAGGCCTTCACCATCTGATCGGAAAAATGCCGGGCCAGCCGGACCGTACCATCCGGCAAAAGCTGCATTCCCTGGTTGCTGCCCAGAGGCTTGAAGAAACTGCGATCGAGGTTAAAGCCGCCGTTTCTCAAACCAATGACTTCAGCAAGCTGCTCGCAGAGCGTGTCTTTCCCGTAGGGCGCTAGCCCCATGACTTTGCCTTCATCACCGTACTGCTGGTAACCGATGAATTCGCAAATCATCGTATAGAAGTTGCCGAGCGAGTCAGGCAAGAAAACACGATCGAGTACCTCGATCTGATTGCCTTCGCAGCGGGCCATCATAGTAGAAACGAAGTCTCCGGAGCCGTCGTAGCTGAATCCCGCGGCTTTCTCCCACGGTGAACAGTAGTAAGCACTGGCAATGTGGGCAATGTGATGCTCAAGATGATGCTCTTCGAAGCGAAGCGTTTTGGGATCGACGTCGAGCGCCTTGGCCAGAAGCGAACGCGCATCGCGCATCGGCTGCTTGCGCTGGCGCAAGCGGATCAAATTCAGAATCTTTGTGGGGTTTGCCAGTGCGTATCGAACTTTCTTAGCTAGGTTCGCGTCGCTGTCCTGGCCTATTGTCACGTGATCAATATCGGTAATCTTTAACCCGGCGAAATCCAGGCAAGCCTTGATGGCGAGCGAGGGAAAGCCGGCGTAGTGCTTGATGCGGTTCAGGCGCTCTTCAGCGATAGCGAATACAACCTCGCCGTCCTGCACGAGTGCGGCTGACGCGTCCGCGTGAAACATGTTCAGTCCCAGAATCAGCATTGGTTTTATGCAATCGCTACTTGGGCAAGCTCGACTCCATCTGAGACGGTGTGCTTCGTGCGACCGTTGAGAAAGGTTTGCATCCACACTTCAAGCGTGAGAAATTGCCAGACCTGCATCGACCAGTCGTGTTTTCCCTGGCGATGCTCCTCGACATAGGCCCGCACGGCTTCGGGACGAAATAGACCGCGCTGGCGAATTTGAGATTCGGAAAGCAAGTCGTCAACCATTTCCTTTAAGTCGTTAACCAACCAATAATCGACTGGCGCGGCAAAACCAGCTTTCGGCTGATTCAATACTTCCTCGGGAAGAATGTGTCGCATGGCCTCCCGAAAAATGTGCTTCGTGACTGGACGGAGGATGCCTTTGAGCTTCAGATGGGGGGGCACATTCCAGGCAACAAATTCGGCGAGTTCGCGGTGGAGAAAGGGCACGCGAACCTCAACCGACGAAGCCATACTCATCTTATCGTTGTAGTTCAGATTCAGACTGGGCATGAAAATCTTGGTGTCAAGGTAGAGCATTTGGTTGAGGAAATCTGCGTCCCGCACTTGCTCGAAACATTGCCAATGTCGCATCGCAGGGTCGAAATCAGTGACCTCATCCCCCAAGTCTGGCGTGTAGAGATTCACTTTCTGTTCCGCATCCAAGTAAGTGCAGTTCATTACGAAGCGCTCGGCGCGCGGGAGAGAGGCACTACGGGCCATCTTTTTGGCCAGGCGCACTCTTCCCTTGGCACGACTGCCACGCAGTTCGGGCAGGCTGGTTAACGAACGGTTGATCCATTGACACCAGCCGGACGGAAGGTTCTGATAAGCCTGCGCCCAATAATGCGCGGAATACTTGCGGTAACCAGCGAAGAGTTCATCGCCCCCAACGCCGGAAAGCAAAACCGTCGATTGTTTTTGCGCCTCGTTACAGACGAGATACGCCCCGATAATTGCCGGATCGGCTACGGGTTCATCCATGTGCCAGATCAGCCGGGGCAACAAAGTCGCGACATCAGGCTCAACCATGATTTGCTGGTTCTCGACGCCGAGGCGACGGGCCAAGCGCGCAGAAACCTCGGGATCGTCGAGCGCGGTTTCGCCAAGGCGATGCTTCGCCGGATAGGTGACGGTATAAGTCCGAAGCGGCCGCCGGGTGGCACTTGCGATTGCCACAATGCTCGATGAATCCAGTCCTGCGCTGAGAAATGCCCCGATCGGAACGTCACCGACCATCTGGGCTTCGACCGAACCGCGGAAGCGTTCACGAATTTCTTCGGCCAGATCCCGCTCAGAGCGAGGATACGTGGCATCGGCAGGAGGAAAGGTCAGATCCCAATATTTTCTAATGCGGAGGTGGCCATCCCGGAACGTCGCATGGTGACCAGCCGGAAGTTTATGGATGCCGCGAAACATTGTCTTGGGTTCCGGAACCCACAAGAACGTCAGGTATTGGTGCAGGGATTCGGGATCGAGTTCGGGCTCGATTCCCGGCACTTCAAGCAGGGCTTTGATTTCAGAAGCGAAAGCAAAGCGGCGCCCGAAGTGCGCATAGTAAAAGGGCTTCACTCCGAAATGGTCGCGCGCCAGAAACAACTGGGGTCTGGCCGAGCGAAGATCACAAATGGCAAATGCAAACATGCCATTTAGTCGCTTTACACATTCCGCGCCTTCCTCTTCGTAGAGATGCAGCACAACTTCGGTATCGGTGCCGGAAACAAAACGATGGCCCCTGCTTTGTAGTTCGCGGCGCAAGCTTTCGAAATTGTAGATCTCGCCGTTGTATGTGATCCACAGGGTGCGATCCGCATTGCACATCGGCATGTGTCCGCTTGGTGAAAGATCGATGATCGACAAGCGACGGGAGCCCAATCCAACGTAACCGCCGTCAGGCAGTCTCTGCTGCCACAAACCGGAATCGTCGGGTCCGCGATGGGTCTGGACTGACGTCATTCGCGCCAGAGTTTCGCGATCTCCGCAATTGAACAAGCCACTTATGCCGCACATCTGGAAGTCAGTCCTTGCTGGTGCGTAACTCGTAGATCTTCGCCTTGGTATGGAAGAGCTGAACAGCTTGAAATCCGCAGTAAATCAGCCCCGGCACACCATCCAGGAATCCCAACCGAACGAAATACTTGTATAGAAAGAATAGAAAGGGCGAGCCGGGCAGAGGGAGGCAATTTTTCTTCAGCCAACGGCGGCGCTGCGCCTGGGCGCCGAAGAGAGCAGGCGGCAAGTCGCGGTAACCACTCTCGCGCTCCAGCCACACTCGGGCTTCCCAGTTCGAATATTCATCATGTTTCAGGATGTAACGCGAAAGCGAATTCACATTGTGATGGATGAGCGGATATTTCAGCCGCGCGGTCCTGCCTTCGACTACGACTCGCTCGTGCACCTCCATGTCGCACATCGAAGCATCCTGATCTTTGTATCGGCATTCGAAGCGGCCTTTGCCGCGGCGAAGAAGCCGTGCACTGGTGTAGAAGCTGGCGTCCCCGTGGCGAAGCACTCGTCCCAGAAAATGCATGCGCAGAGCGAAATAGTATCCGTCGCAGTCAGGATACTGGACAGTTCGCCGGATTTCTTCCACCGATTCAGGGCTCAGGGCTTCGTCGGCATCCAGTAGGAGAATCCAGTCATAAGCCAGCGGCAGCGTGTCGATCGCCCACTGACGCTTCTTAGGCCAGCCACCGTGATAGTGGAACTGCACGATTTTCGCGTCGAAGGAGCGGGCGATATCCGCGGTTTCGTCCGTACTGCCTGAGTCGATGACATAAATTTCACCCGCCCCCCGCAGCGATTCCAGGCAGCGAGGCAAGTTGCGCGCTTCGTTGCGGACCGGGATAATCACACTCACAGGCAAAGACACCGCGTGAGGCGCAGCCTGCGAGAGTTTTGGTTCTTCGATGGTCTCCATGTTGAGTCTGAAATCGGCATGAAAATACTAACGTCCAGACTACTGGCTGGATATGACAGAAAGGATGACAGAGCCGAACTAGCGATGGTGAGGTCGACTGCGTGGCCTATTGACGTTTTGGAGACGTGGCTGCTGGAAACCGTTTTTCGATCACGATTCGGGAGGCGAGTTGACATAGACTGGGGAACATCGTGCGGGCCAAGAATAAAATTCCGGCGCGCGGAGATCTATGCGCATTTTGATTACCGGTGGCGCAGGTTTTATTGGGTCACATCTCGCGGACCATCTTCTCTCGCAGGGTCACGGCGTCACCATCATCGACGATCTTTCAACTGGAAGTATGGAGAACATTCGCGAGGCCAGAGAAAACCGCAGATTTCAATATTGCATTGACACGATTTTCGACAAACCGCTGCTCGCGGAGTTGATCGATGACGCAGAGGTTGTATTCCATTTGGCTGCCGCCGTCGGTGTGCTTAACATCGTGGAATCACCAGTACGCACCATCGAGACCAATGTCGGCGGCTCTGAACTGGTATTGAAACTGGCGGCTAAGAAAAAGAAACGGGTGCTGATCGCATCCACTTCGGAGGTTTACGGCAAGTCCAACAAGTTCCCCTTTTCCGAAGAAGATGATCTCGTGCTTGGACCCACCACAAAAGGGCGATGGAGCTACGCATGCTCGAAGGCGATTGATGAGTTCCTGGCGCTGGCCTACTATCGCGAACGCGGGCTTCCGGTGACGATCGCGCGGCTTTTCAATACCGTAGGACCGCGACAAACCGGCCGCTACGGCATGGTCTTGCCTACCCTGGTCCAGCAGGCGCTTTACGGAGAGCCGTTGACTGTGTTTGGCACCGGTGAACAATCCCGTTGTTTCGCGCACGTGGATGACATCGTCAAAGGATTGGTGCAATGCGCTTTTTGCGAAACCGCCAGTGGGCAAGTCTTCAATCTCGGCAACACCAAAGAGCTGACCATTCGCGGGTTGGCGGAAAGAGTTATACAGGCGACTCAGTCGACAAGCGCCATCAAATACATTGCCTATGACCAGGCATACGGCGTGGGTTTCGAGGACATGCAGCGGCGTGTGCCTGACATTTCGAAAGCTTGTCGTTGGTTCGGTTACGCTCCGACTAGATCACTCGACGAGATTATTGACAGCGTGGTGGCTTACTGCTGTTCAACACGGATTCTAACTCCTACAGTCGTAAGCGCCGCGTGTGCCGATTAACTGGCCGCTAGCTCTTCACACTATTTGGTTACGCCGCGTGAGGATATCCGATCTCGGAGCGCTTGAGGCCATGGGCCAGCGAGATGAGTTGATCGACATGATCCCTCCAGGAAAACTCACGCGCCCTTTCCAATGCCCTATTAGAAAGCCCTTCTTGCAGCTTTGAAGATCGTTCCAACTGCACGACTCTGTCAGCCAGACCATCGGGGGAAAAGCGCGGGAAATACACGGCGGCGTTTCCACAGATCTCACGATGCACCGGCAGATCGGAAGCCACGATTGGCAACCCGCAGGCCATGGCTTCTACCAAGGGATGCGCAAAGGTCTCGGCGTAAGCTGGAGTCACGTAGATATCAGAGGCGCGGAGCAGGTGCTGCAGAAGGTGATATGGAACAGTACCGAGTTCCACGACTTGATCCGAAATCCCAAGACGCTGGACCAGGGCAGCCGCAGTCTCGGGGCGATAGGAGCCAGAACTTTCCTCGGTAGACAGTTTGCAGGTCAAGAAAAGTTGAACGGGCCGTCCGCCCAAACCTTCCTGAATATGAGGCAGGGCTCGCAGTAAGGTCTCAAAATTTCGGTAGTAGTTGTAATGGCTGACAAAAATGAGGCGAAGGGCATTTTTCCCAGAATCGATCTTGTTCTGAAGAGTAGAAGGCAAATCTGTATCGTCCCGGAAGAATATTTCCGGGTCGAAGCCGTGATGAAGGCCGACGACTTTGCCTCCCGTCCATTGCCGCAACGTATCGGCAAAAGCCTTGCTGGGAGCTACGGTACAGTCGGCCCAGAGGACTGAGCGCCGAGCGAAGAAGGCTCGAACCCTAGTATTCAGCCAGACGGTGTAAGCCCGGCGAGCACGGAGGTCGCGACGAAAGTCGCCAGAAGTATAGAGGGAGTTCCCCGAAAGAAGGATCTGGGGCACAGGCGATCGCCACAATGCGAAATTGCCGGCCGAGACCAATACATCCGCATCACTCTCCCGGATCATGCGTGGCAAATGGGCCTGCTCCCAACAGAATCGTCCTGCCGCACCCGCAGGAAGATCCACTTCAATAAACGAAATGTTGCGCGGACTGCCGAGCGTATTCCTCAACTTTGGGGCGAGCGCGACGGTAGCTCGTATCTCCGGGCGGACGGAAAGTTGGGGAATGACGTTCCGAACATAGGTCAACCCGCTTCCGGCGCTGGCGGCGAGGCAGTTGAGGAAAAGATGCATTATGAGCCCGTGGTGGCACCACTGAAACCGTTAGCCCATGCGCGCGGACTACTCGGGCAGACGGTCGCTGGCAAGGGTGCCGTTAAAGGAAGAATGTCGACCATAATGAAAGCCAGAGTCCAGAAAAGGACGCAGAGATAATAGCCCACCGCGAAAAGCCAATCCTCGAAGGCGGCATGGACCAAACCTGCTGTTAAGACGCCTGCCAGGGGGATTGCGGGTGAGAGGACATTTCCGGTCCGTCGTATCTGTGCCAGGACGCGCCCGATATTCACGGCGATCCAAATGACCAGCGCAAAAAAGGGAATACCTCCCACCAATCCGACCCATTCCGTAATGGCTAAGTAACTGTTGCCATGCTCCCGGGTAGCTTCACGGAGAGATTCAAAGCTTTGAGGTTGCCGCACCACCTCGCTGCTTGTCAGACTGGTTCCAAACCCGCTGCCCAACCATGGGTGCTCTTGAATAACCGAAACGCTCTCATCCCAAATGGGCCGGCGGGACGCGAGGATTCCGTCCTCCCGCCGCCCTTTATATACGAAGGCAGATGCGAGTGACTCTGACGGTTGCTGATGCGGAGGGACGACCGCCGCTACGAATGCGGCCAGCGCCAGCGCGACGGCCAAGCCTCTGAGCAGCAGTCCGTACCGGCGCAACGCGATACATAACAAAATGCAGGAGACCACTGCGCCCACGATACCGGCGCGGGCGTAGCTGCTAAAGAGCAACACCAGCGCGAGCGCGAAAGCGAATGTCCGTCGCCAGCGGGTGATTGAATCGTCGCTCAGCAGAATTCCCCAAAGGAGGACTGGGGCCGCGGCTACTCCCATCACAGCTCCCAGAGAATTCGGGTTACCGAAAATCTCGGCGCGAAAGATGAAATAAGAGATTGCTGTGATGTATACGAGCAGCTCGCAACCCAATAATAGTTTGGCGAAAAAACTCGCCTCCCGTCCCAGCACCGCCAGCCGAGCGCCGGTCGAGCCATAGGCAAAGAGCAGAAGCAAACTCGTCGCCTTAAGAAAAGCCAAGCTGGGATAAGCGGACACGGCGGCGGATACAAGGGCTGCAACCACGCAAAAGAATGCCACCAGATGGAATGTCGTGAAGCAGTAGTGTTGATCTCTGACGTAAACAATGAGCCCGGCAAGCGCACCCACGGCAAGAACAATCCATCGCCCCGAAGTCCATACCACGTTCAGGGGCACAACCATGCCCGCCCACAAGAAAACCGCGAGCAGCAGAGGAAAAAATCTTGCCCGGTAATTCCAAATCGCAGCCAGCAGCACTTGTAAGAACACCAAGATTGCAAGCTCGTCGGAATTGCTTAAATATGCTGGACGGAAAACCACGGCGTAGGCGGCAAACAGACAGGACAACACGATGATGACTGGCAAAAAAAATCTGGAGCGCTGGTCATTCATGCAGCTTCTCCGCTGTGCAGCACAGCGCTTACTATGCCAGCGGCGCAGGCTTCAGGCGAATACTGCTCGATGCGTTCTCTGCTGTGTTGGCCCATAAGAGATCGCAGCTCAGTATCGCGAGCGAGTTCGTTCATAGCGCAGGCCAGTTGGCCGACGTCGCCCGCAGAAAAGACGTGACCGTTCCAGCCGCTCTCGACCAAGTCGCTGACGCAGCCTGCAGCGTTGGAGCAAACGATAGGTAAACCGCACGCCATCGCTTCATTCACGACCAGGCCCCAAGGATCGGTGTGGGTGGGGAAAACGAAGACATCTGCAAGTGCGTAGTAAGCAGCCAGGTGTTCGCGCTGAGCAAAGCCTGGCAGTTCAATGGATCCGGGGTTCGTAGCCGCCGCACGCTCGCGCAGCGCCGAGCTCGCGAGACCGTCTCCTACGAACACCAGGCCCATATCCTTTCTGACCTTCGGCGGCAATGCGCCATAGGCCTGCAGGAGATCAAAAACACCCTTTTCTGTGACCAGGCGGCCAGCAAATAGAAAAAAGCGCGACGGTAAATGCAGAGCCTCGCGATGCACTGCCGCGTCCTGGCGAATGACTTCGGCTCGCTGCGCGAAGAACTGCGTGTCAACAGCGTTTGGTGCGATATGAATTGTTTTCTCCGGCACGCTGTAGCTCCTCAAATATTCGGCTGAGGATTTTCCCGGAACCACAAATGCGTCACAACGGCGCAGGAAAGTTCGTTTGAGGAACTCAGTCAATGTGTAATCGTTGCGAAAGTCTTTCATCGTGCTCTCCGCCCACAGACTAAAGGGCACGCGATTGCGTCGTGCCCAGCGCATAGATTGCCAGGACGCGAGATAGTTGTAGCCGCCGCAGACAATAAAATCTGGTGCCGCTTTCCGCAGTGCCGATTCTGTTCCCCAGTTCAATAAAATGCTGTGCCTGCCGGTCCTTCGTCTCCAGGAAGGCAGAACCTCGCAGGAAAACCTAATCTCATCTTTGTAAACCAACCACTGGCGCTGGGTACGATCGTTTTCCGCCAGGAAGATCACGTGCAAATCGATCCCGCTGTGCTGCGCGAGTGCGTTGAAAACAGGAATGCGGTAGGGAGCGATGATCTCAGTGATGATTACAACTCGGCGGCTCATGCCACGCACTCGCGATAGACGGCCGCAAGCTGAATCGCTTGATGGGCCGACGTGAGGCTTTGGAGGACAGTGCGGCGAGCTGCCTCCCCGATCTGCCGTCGCAGCTGCAAGTTTTGCAGAAGCACCGAAAGAGCGGCGATCAGTTCTTGCAGGTTCCCAGGATCGATGAGCCAGCCGTTGCCTCCGTGTTGGATAATTTCATCAATCCCCTGGCCGCGGCACGCAATCACCGGTTTCACGGTGGACATTGCCTCCAGATAAACACACCCCAGCCCTTCATACCGGCTGGGCAACGCGAAAAGTAGACAGCGGCGCATCGCATCCGCGACCTGCCGTCGACTTTGACGCCCTAGAAAGCGGATTTTGCCGGCAATGTTGCAGTCGCTAGCCAATCTGGCCAAGCGCCGACGTTCTGGACCGTCGCCAATAATCTCACATGAGAGATGCGGATAGTTCGGAAGAACCGCCGCGAGCGCTCGCAGGAGCAGTTCGTGGCCTTTGATGGGAATCAGGTTTCCGACACTCAAGATGGTGCCGGGCAGGGAATCGGCCGGTGCCGGGGAAAACATTTGGGTATCTACGCCGTTGTAAATCACCCTCGGATTTATCGGGAACGCGGCGCCATCAACCACCGCGCCGGCAACCTTGTCGCTGATGCAGATTACTCGCGATGCTGAACGATAAACAAATTCTGCGACTCGCTTGCACCATGCGCCAGCGTATCCACGAACTTGATTGTCACAGAATGCATCCAGGCCGTGGACGGTGACGATGAAGGGAATGTTCAGTTCCCGGCTCAACAGCGCTGCCGCATGACCACACGGCAGCGCAGCATGAGCATGGATCAGATCGATCCGCTGAGACCGATGCAACTTTCGGATCTTTGAAATCAGACTCGCATAAAGAAATGAACCGGCGGATGCAAGACCGACTCCACCTGGGACTGAGGGATAGCGGATCCAGGTTGCGACGGGAGTAACAATGTTCGATCCTGCCCGGGCGCGATGCAGTGGATGCACGGCCACAACGCAGGAGTTGATTCCGAACTCATTCATTGCCCGCAATGGCTCCGCGATAAAGCACCCTTCAGAATCGTCACAAGCAGTTGGGTAAAACGGAGTGAGGGTCAGGATGCGCGTCGCCGGTCGATCTATTTTCTCCCTGACCCGGCGGTCTATCCTCTGCATATCCGGTTGCGTGCTGGCCGCAAACGCATGCATAAGCGGATCAGTTCTTCCTGGACACTGAGATTAGATATGGACTGCCAAAACGATTGCCAATGTTATCGAGTCCGGAAATTCGCAACAATTTGCGAAACGCCCTGATAGAGAAATCCATGATTCGCGGCAGTTGGTAAGTGGGACGGAACGTCGTGTGATATTCGCAATGCAACACGCACAAGCCAGCCTTCTCCAGAGTCTCGTACATTATGTCCCGATGCATGAGTGGAAATCGGTGGACGCGCAAGACATCGGGCGCAAACCAGCCGCAAAGCAACTTGTGAATGTGGGTTAGGTTCGGAACGATAATGACGACGAGTCCGCCTGGCTTTGCCCACTCCGCATGCTTTCTGACCACCAGCTCATGGTCGTCAAAGTGTTCAGCGAAGCCTCCCGACAGGACGAGGTCGTATTTCTTTGGCGGCATGACCTCAAAAAAATCTGCGTTAAAAAGTTCGGCGTCCGAAATTGCGTTATACGACAAATTCGCGCGAACGTATTCCATGTTGTCAGAGTAATCGAGCCCGTCCACGCGGAATCCAAATTCCTTATTCATGTAGATCATGTAGTTGCCGGTGCCGCACCCTATTTCGATGGCATCGGCTCCCCCGGCACTCGCTAGAAATCTCGACAGTACCGCGTGGTGCTCATAGACTGGGCCATCGTAGCGCTCGACCGGTGGCAACTTTTCCCAGATCGAATTCCAATAACTCTTACCTGCGGCGTCTCCGGCAGCGTCACAAATGGGCTGCTGCCCGCTTCCTGCGGAAACGCCGGTTTCATATGACGCAGACGAACTGCTCATCAGTACGCTCCTCACGATCCATTTACCGAGCGTCGATTCGATTCCAAACACTTAGACTGAGTGCGTAAACACCAAGGTATGTCAAGGCTCCGAGAGTGACTAGTACCAAGACATGGACTGGAAAGAGTTGTTGCATGAGCAGAAGACCGAAGGCCATAACAAAGGTAGCAGGAATCGAAATCGCTACTGCGGTTAGCAGAGGCGGCCTGGTCAAATCCTTGACAAAATAATAGTTCATGACCGCCACGACGCCCTGACTGATAGCCGTTGTGAACGTAGCAGCAAGGGCTCCGTGCTTGGGAATGAAAAGTAGATTTAGCGCGACGTTAGTGGATGCTCCGGCGAGGACTGCGACAAGATATTTTGTTTCGCGCCCGTTGGGAATGAGTTGCGCTCCACAATAGCTTGCTGCGGTCCCGGCAACGATGGTCAGCATCAGCCAGCGAAATAGAATTCCGGAACCCAAATACTGATCTCCGAAGACAAACTGCGTAATGGGAGTGGCAAGAATAAAACCGCCCACGGCGATCGGGAGAGCCAGGCCGATGGTAGCGTTGCCTAACCAGCGCACGTATCTCTTCTCAGCATTTCGAGTTTCTGCATTGCGAGTTTCGACGACGTTGCGCCCATTAGCTGCAGTTTCGGAAAGTAACGGCAGGAACACCTGACTCAAAATCGGAAGGAATGACATCGCCATAGTCATCAGACCATAGCTGGCCACATAGGTTCCCAGTTCTGCGTCGGCTCTAAAATACTTGAGCATGACGACGTCGATCTGGTCATAGATCATTGACATGAGGCTGGAGAATCCCATGACCAGGCAGATTGGCAGGAAGAGACCCCAGGTTTGCGGCGAGATCTCCGGCAGGGGAATGTGATACCGGCGGCGCGCTGGCAACCAGATTAGGAGAGTGTTCAAACCTAAAGAGACCAAGGTCGCCAATGGAAGAATCCACGCGTCGCTGGAACCGCGAACCAGTGCGAGGATCAAACCGGCATACGCAAGTTGTGACAGTGCGCCTTGCACCGCGATCATGGACATGCGCGAGCGCGCCGCGAAAATCCATTGGGTGTCAAGACTCCCGGCGACAAAAGCCAGACCGGAGAGCATGATCAAAAGACGCGTCTGGCCGCCCGGTGGGGCAAAGAACGCCGTAAAGAGCGCGAGCAGTGCGTAAGCGGCAGTTGCAAACACTACCCGTGCCCCAAGAACGTGTTTCACGAGGAATGAAACTTTTTCGCTGTTCTTGGCTGCTTCACGCAGGGCGTAGGTGGAAAATCCCGGAGAAGCCATTAGGCCGAAAAAGCCGGCTACTGCGCCGGCGAACCCCAATTGCCCGTACACCGCAGGTCCGAGAGCGCGAACGACTCGCGGGAACACGATGAGCGGAATTGCCTTGTTCAACAAGTCCAGTAAGACCAACGCAACCGAATTATTGATGATGCGAGGCAAGCCCACTCCCGATGGAGAAGCCTGCTGGCGCGACAATTGAGCGGTCGCATTCATACGGCGATCTCGTGCGGACTGCGGAGTCTGGCGTGCGCGCTCCGGGTTTGGGTCAGGCTTTTACTTAATACCAGCCAGCGAAACAGCATCGCGCTTCGATCAGCGCCAGCCTGATGCTGCTGATAAAGGTCCACGACTCGGGTCGGGAGGATCACATGGCTGAGACCTCGAGAGAGGCTCTCGATCGCGTCCTCCATCTGTTCGCGAAGGCTGGTACGAAACCACGCGTCGAGCGGCGGCGTGAAGCCTTGTTTCCGTCGCCAGCGCACTTCTGGCGGGACCCAATCCGGCAAGCAACGGCGTAGCAGAGCCTTGCCCTGGCCGCGAGCAAAGTGATACTCGAGCGGCAAGCTCGCGGCAAATGCAAAAAGGTCTCGATCCAGAAACGGTGTTCGACATTCCACCGCACTGAACATGCTGGCACGATCTATTTTGACCAGAATCTGCTCAGGTAGATATCCATTCGCCGTGTCTTCCATGGCCGAAAGCGGGTAACTCAAACGGGCGTGTTGCTCCGCCGCATGCTTCAGTTCTTGCAGACCCGCGAGTGCGCACTCTTGGTAATCCGGCTGAAAGCAGGCCAGAGTCGAAGCCCGTTCTGGTTCAGGATAGAGAAGTTGCCAATCATTCTTATGCAGAAAATTCAGCAGACCGTTGCCTCGCCATCGAGTATCCCAGCGGCGAAGCAGCAGGTCGGCGGCGAGATGAATCCCAGGAAAGCGTCGAATAGGGTGCCATCGAGAGTAAGAAAAGAATTGCCGGTAACCACCGAAGCATTCATCCCCGCCATCGCCCGACATCATGACCTTGCAGAGTTGACGCGCGGAGCGACAAACCGCGAACGTTGGGAACATCGAAGCGTCCGCAAATGGCTCGTCGTAGTGATCAATAAGTTCATCGAAAATACTGAACAGTTCTGCTGAGGAGAAGCGGACTTCATGATGATCGGAGCCGATGTGTTCCGCGACCAGCTTCGCGTATGGAGCTTCGTTGAGTTGTTCGTCGTCGAAGGAAGCGCAAAATGTCGTCAGCGAAGTATTGGGTAAGAGCTCGCGGATTGTGCTGGCAACGAGCGTCGAGTCGATGCCGCCCGAGAGGAATGCACCGATTGGCACATCGCTGCGCAGGCGCAGGCGGACGGCTTCCCGGAAACGATGACGTACTTGCTCGATCGCTTCCTCTTGGCTGAAAGGCCGATGACCGGTCGAAGCGACAAATTCGGGTTGCCAATATCGAAATGTCCGCTGATTCGCTCCAGGACCGAAGACGATAGCCTCACCGGCCCGAAGCTTGGACACTCCCTTGAGATGAGTTCGTGGTGCGGGAATGTAACCCAGAGCCAGGAACTGAGCCATGGCCGCCACGTCCAGGCTGCGATCCAAATCGAGTGCCATCAGGGCCTTCAACTCCGACGCGAAGGCCAGGCCTTTGCCGTCGCGGACGGGCGCCCAATAGAGCGGCTTCTCTCCAAAACGGTCACGGGCCAGAAAGAGCTGCTTTTTGCGGGTGTCGACGATGGCGAAGGCATACATGCCTTCCAAGTCGTCAAGCAGTGAGGTCCCCTTTTCCTCGAAAAGATGTACCAGTACCTCGGTATCGCTGTGAGTAGAAAAGCAGTGGCCTTGCTGAACTAATTTCTCGCGCAACTCAACGTAGTTGTAAATCTCGCCGTTGCAGATTACCCAGATCGCGCCGTCCTCGTTGCTGATCGGCTGTGCGCCGCCCTCGATGTCGATGATTGCCAGTCTGACGTGGCCCAGCAGGCCACGACCATCCATCAGCGTTATGCACCGGTGGCCATCGGGTCCTCGGTGTCGAAGACGAAACCGCGCTTGCTCGGCCCAAACCTTCGCAGAATCTGCCAAGGGACGGGCCGAGTCGAGCATGCCAAATATTCCGCACATATTTAAGAATTCTGACGTCGACCGGCTACTTCTTGAAAAACATCCATCCACTTCTCCGCAACTTGATTCCAATCAAATTTCCGCGAATGGCGGGCCGCGGATGACGCCATCGATTGCCTGACCGCCCCATCACGTAGCAACAAATCCAAGTATTGGGAAACTTCCTCGTCGGACTGCGCAAGGAAACCAGTTTCTCCATGGAGAACGTACTCGGGGCGGTACAGACTCATGGCAATCGCTGGCAAGCCGCAAGCAGCGGCTTGTCCCAGCACTTGAGGATGACCCTCAACAATGCTGGGGAAGAGAAAAACTTGTGCCCTTCGCATTTCGTCGCCAAGTTGCGTTTGCGAGAGGTGGCCCAGGAAGACGACGTTGCTGCAGTTACGCTGTCGACACAAGGCGCGGCAGTATTCTTCAGTTTCACCTCGACCGGCTAGACGGAACTGCGCATCCGGCCGGCGGGCGGCTTGCTCGATCACCAATTCGACTCGCTTCCACGGCCGAAAGGAACCAGCATAAAGAACGGTTAGCGATTGGGGGTTGTCACTTGATGCGGGTTGATCACTGGGGAAGAAGTGTCGCGGGTCGATCCCGTTGTAGATCGTTCCTGCCCTTACGCCAAACTCTTGCTGCACGGTTTCGGCAACGTGAACTGAGTTTGCGAACACGGCATCGCTTTCGACAATGGAGCGCGCGACTAAACTCTTTCCCTCTGTATTGCTCCTCACCGACACCACATGAGTGACTACCGCGGTCCTGAGCCGGAGATTTTTGCGCAGCACGAACATTGCGTGGTCGAGTGGTCCGAACCTGGGATAAAAGTAGATATCAGGCTGGAAAGCAAGGGATCGCATCAGCAATTGCGCCGTGTTTCCGTGCCGGTAATAAGGCAAAAGCTTGGTGTTCTTGCGCGCAGCGATGCGGGCATCGGGCTTGCCGTCGGCGATCATGATCACGCGGAATTGCTCGGACGGCAGGCGGGCAACAATTTCTTTCACGGTGAGATTTTGAGCGTTGGTGTTGTCTTCGTCGGCAAACGAAGGAGTGAAAATCGTAATGGGCCGAGTTGGCGATTTGATTCTCATCGCGATCAGTTAGAAATCTACGCGCTGCTTGCGATCGGCAAAGAGTAAGTCCCTGACAACAGATGCGCGAATTCATCGGGATCTATGGCGCTTCCAGTCGCCTTCCGGAATGATGTTCCGTACCGGCTCTCGAGCAGAGCAGGGATTCCCTCAATCTGTTCGGAAGATTCCAAGACGTGACCGATGCCGAATCGAGCATATTGAGGAACGTATCCCGAATATGAATCTCGCAGCCACGCGCACAAGAAAACGGGAATACGCAGAGCGGCGCACTCCAAAGCTGTGGAGGATTGCACGGTCACTGCGAATCTCGTGTTGTTCCACAATTCATCCGTTGGTGGGCCTGCAAGCACGTCGATCTGGTGCTCATGCTCCGGGATAATCCGATGCAACATCCTGCGGTAACCCTTGATGCTTTCAAAGGGATGAAGCTTGGAAACAAGTCTCAGTCCGCAGGTTTGCGCCAGCGAGCACAAACGCGGTAAGAGATCGCGGCAGACCTCGTCACTGCGCCACCCGTAGCTCTGATAAGGTTCGGTGAAAAAAACCAGCCAGGGGGCGCGGTGCGTAACTGAAGGTAGCGGATTCATGGAGAGTGGCGGAGCCATGGCCATCTTCTCGGAGGCAACGCGGCAGACGCGCTCCAGGTAATCCGCTTCCATTTCACTCTTAGCCAGGTAGAGGTCAGCATGGTTCACCTTGATGGCCATGCGAAAGTCGAGAGCGCCGTGGTGGCAGGCCAGCGCGGGGATGCCACGCCGCTTGGCCAGGATTAACGGAATTCGAGTAATGGGATTGCTGTCATCCGCGCTGAGACACGCGGTCACGTGCTTCGAAGCAAGAAAACGAAGCCACGCGTCGCGAAGGGCGAGCCCCCAGCCAAACGGTGCATTGACCGGTGCCAGGCAGCCTTGCAATTCTGCTGTCTTAAATTCGTCCGCGCAGTCCACCAGCCAGGTCTTCAAGTTGCTCCAGGATTCGCGCAAAGACTCGAGTTCAAGCTTGCCGGTCTCGCCAAAATATGGAGTCAACGACTCCACCAGAACGTTTGGTGGCACGGCGGCTGTATATGCGTTTCTACGGGCAACAACCAACATGAATTGCTGATGTGGCAGCAGTGCTGCGTATGAGAGCTCGGTACGCGACACATTCACATAAGCAGACGGCAACAACACTACGGGTTGTTCTGTTCTCTCTCGGCGGGCGGCAAAGCGACACCGAATCGAATGGTCAAAGTCGACCTTGTCATCGAAGAGTTGGAGGAGTTCGGCTTTGCCGAGATGCGAGAAGATTTTGTAATAGCGACACGCGCGACGATGCATCGCCTGCAGCCCGCTGCTCAAGCAAGTTAATTGTGCACCGAGCAGTCGTTGGAGGGCACTGGCGGCGGGATCGTCACGAGTGCAATACAAATCGCACTTTGTGGGGAGGTGTTTTGCTAACCGTTGAACCAAGATCGCCCGCTGAATTCCGGAGGCAATTTCCAACGAGAATACGTCCCACCAATCGATGCCGCAGTGGTCGACCACGCGGCCGAGGCCTAGCTGCAGCAACTCCCGGAGACGATACAGATCCTCAGTCTCCTGGGCGTGGTCATAAATGCTGATTACCGGACAGCCCACCTGCCGGCTCCAGCCTTCATAGGTTCCTGCTGGAGCACGGCCGAGGTCGACCACGAAGTCCCAGTGCTTGGAGCAGGTCGGGGCAAGGGCATCCTCTGGATGGAGCAGCAATACCTTCATACTTGGACATTTCCCACAGGCCGCCCTAACACGCGGCGAACATAGTGTTCCAGGCGAGGAGAAGTCTTGATTGCGGCGGCGGCGTGATAGCGCGCCGCAACTCTCAGGTAGGTCACGGTCGATCTTGCGAGTGTCACATGTAAAGTCTCGCGCGTAGCCGTCGCCAACCGCTTCTTGTAGTCTTCGGCTCCCAAACCGAGGTCGACAAAGTCGGTTTCAGAAGAGTCGCATGCTTCCTCGATCAGCCTGAGGATCAGGCTGAAGCCCGGCGAATACTCACGAAAACTGCTATCGAACGTCGTCTGATAAAAAGAGCAATGCCGAGCGAATCGAAATTCGTATTGCCAAGCCATGGCATGTTCGCCGGCACGAAGTTGGCTCAATGTGATCCAGCCATGCGGAGAAAGCAATTTGGCGAGCTCAGAAAGAAAGGTAATCCGCTGCGGGCTGCCCAGATTACTGATCCGCCCGATAGCCGAGAATCTGGCAACGTGAGCCTTGGTGAATGACGGCAACGCCGAAGCAATCTGGTCCCACGACCTCAAATGATCCACGACCACAGGCACCTTTGCGGCTAACGCCTTGAGGTAGCGGCGTTCTCGTTTATGACGCACCGACCGGCTGACCAAGTCGCGCTGCTCTTTGGTCCGCAACGTGATCTGAGCGCACTCGAAGGCTGGCTGAGAAAACAAGTTATATCCTCGGAAGTCGGCGGATGGTGCCAGCACGCGGGCGGTGGCGGAATCGGCTGGTAAGTTCGCCAGCACCAGCATGGGAATTCCCAGCATTTGCAGTTCGGACAGGACGCAAGCCACCAGTTCCTGCCGCACTTCAGGGGAGGAAACAAAATCACAGTAGTCCGCCGTCGTGCCTGCGAGGAAGAACGTTCCAGGTTGTGCCTTCTCCGTTGCGAGTGCGGCCACACCAACTAACCGATCTTGCTCGTAGGCCAACAGCAGCAAAGGTGTGGTGGAATCGCGATAGGCACGGCTCACAGCCAGCGACCATTCGTAGGTGTAGAACACCTCGGGACACTCCATCTGCTGCACCAGTTCGTTCCACTGGCCGGCCAGAATGGCGTCGTCCGGAATTTGTCGGTATAGAACTAGGCGCACGATTTCCTGCCGATCCGATAATTATCGGTCTTAGTAAAGACGTAGTAATACCAATCGGTTAAAAAGGTGTGACTTGTCTGCGGATAGTCGTCTCCCATCACCCTGAGCAATTGGAAATCGAACTGGTTCAACTCAGCGATCACGCGATCTGGTATCGAGCAGTGAATCAGGAGGCCACCGTGGCTCGAATCAAACAAATCACCCTCCCCATACCAGAACGCTGAGCTTGGCAACCGCCGAATCACCTTGACCGCGTCCCTTATCGCCGCAGACAGAAAAGCCTGAGTCGCTTTCACGGCGGTGAGTACCGCGACCACCAGCGGGAAGCAGATATTCCTCTGGGAGACGAATTTTCGCGCAAAGGCATACAATCTTCCGCGGTCCCAATTCGCACGAACCAGGACGGAGCGCGGGTTGTGGGAAGAAAAAATAAACACTCCCGCCGGGCGCAGCACCCGCCAGCATTCGTGAAGACATCGTGATCTCTTGTCCTTTAAGACAACTGAATCCAGACCATTGAAGGAAAATACGACGGCGTCAAAGGACTCGTCTTCGAAGGCGGATAAATCAGACGCATCCGCCAGCCGGAAATCGAGATCCGGAAACTTTTTTCTGCAGGCGCCAATCATCGCCGCCGAGTAGTCAATCCCCAGATAGCGTGACGCAACTTTAGCGAGATAAACCGTGGTCCGTCCGCCGCCGACGCCGAGGTCGAGCACGCTCATCCCGGGCTTGATGTAGCTTTGGAAAAGCAATCGCTCGCACGGAGTCAGGTAATTGAGCGCCGCATAATAAGAAGCTACTTCGGGAATCCGATAGGTTTGAAGATTGGCCGCATCCGCCTGTACCGGCATTGTTTCGGTGCTCAAGCGTTTGTCCCGACAGAAGCACTGTGGTTCCCGGGTCGAAACAATTCCCGCAATGAACGATGAAGCCCTGAAATGTGCGATTCTAATTCCGCGAGACTCATCGCAGCGGTGATGTGTACTCGTGGGAGAGCGAACCTCGGAGTCTGTGTTCCCAGACTTCCGCTTTCGTTGAGAAATGCAGCTTTGAATCCGGCGCGTTCCGCGATTTCCAACTCTCGCGACGTGACGGAGGTCGAATCGCCGAAGGGATAAGCCAAGGCCCACGTATCTTGTCCAAGAAACTGATCGAGGCTGTGTTTACTCTCTGAGACCTCGTTCCACGCCATGTCAGGTGATGACTGCGACAGCACCGGATGAGACAGAGTATGCGCGCCAATGCACATCCCCGCGCGGGCAAGTTGACACAGGTCGGCTCGGTTCAACACTAGAAACCGGCGTCTAAGGACGCGGTCCTCGCGGTAGGCAGCATCCCAAGACCCCGCGAGTCCCAACTGCATTCTTACTCTCCCTAAAAGCGTTTTTCGGCAGGTCAAGTCGTATTGCGAAAGCTTTCTG
>Ga0210406_10000200_pt1 | contig 91756 bp, 74 predicted proteins | sample IncBWC30MmetaG_FD_155454 | JGI IMG/M metagenome (GOLD analysis project Ga0210406, IMG submission 155454) | Forest soil microbial communities from Barre Woods Harvard Forest LTER site, Petersham, Massachusetts, United States - Inc-BW-C-30-M | ecosystem: Environmental > Terrestrial > Soil >...
CGCATTCAAAGATGACGATCGATTCGAAGGACAGCGTATGCAGGTTCTCGAAGCTCTGGCGCGTTTACCAGCGTATCGTCTGGCCTACGGTAGCGATCCTGCGATCGCGGTGCCTTTCTTTCACCGCTTACTGACAGCTCACGACGGTAGGGACGCAACCAAGGACGCTAAGCAGGCATGACATGAGCGAAACGCGACAAGATCAACGGCCAAAACTGCGTAGTTGCCAGACTATTCGAGTGGAGCGATGGCCGCTCTTCAACGGGTCGCAATGGATGATTCCAGTTGTTTTACTGTCGGCTCTCTTCCTTTACCTGCAGGTGTTTATTCTTCCAGCCACGCCTCGTGCGGCTACTGGCGATCAGGCAATCTACCTGCACCATGCGGTGCGCATGCTGGAGGGCGAAATGATCTATCGTGATTACGACCATTTCACACTGCCGGGTACGGACGTGGTTTACGTGGCGCTTTTCAAGTTGTTTGGTGTACGCGCGTGGATTCCGCAGGCGATGCTGATTGTTCTGGGGGCATCAACGGTGTACCTCATCATCTTCATTTCCAGAAAATTGCTGAGCGGAACCTCGGTTTTTCTGCCAGGTCTTTTATTTATCACTCTGCTCTTCACCGGCTATCTGGACGCCACGCATCATTGGTACAGCACGGTGGCCGCTACCGCGGCCCTTGCCGTTTTGCTCGAAGAGCGGAGCGTTGGTCGGCTCGTCTGGGCAGGGATCCTTCTAGGGGTGGCTACTTTTTTCACGCAATCGATGGCACTACTTCCATTCGGCTTCGCGCTTTTCCTGCTCTGGGAGCATAGGCGAGAAGGTCAAACATGGAGTTTGCTGCTCAACAAAGAAGCTTCTCTTCTCGCCAGTTTCATAGCCACGATCACGGCGTGCCTCGCATATTTCGTGTGGACGGTCGGACTGAAACGGCTCCTCTATTACACAGTCGTATTCGTAGTGAAATATTATCCGGCTGATTGGTTTAATACCTGGCGGGTCTACTTAACGAGACCGCCTTCTCTCCATGTTTGGACCGCCTGGCCAGATCTGCCCGCATTTGCACTCGCGCACGCAATTGTCCCAATGGTCTACCTATTCTTTTGTGCTACCTATGTTCGTAAGTCAAGGAAAGAGTCTGACGAATTGTGGAATCGGTTGATGCTGGTCAATTTCACAGGCCTGTTCCTTTTCCTTACTGTCGCTTCAGCTCCGGCGTACTCGCGCCTATACGCGGTCTCGCCGCCGGCGCTTGTTCTGCTGGTTTGGTTCCTGGATTCGCCTCGCAAAGTTGAACGCACCTTGTTACGGCTTCTTTGGGTGACGGTCTTCGTAATGGCAATCGTCCGACCGCTCGTTACTCAGATTCGCTGGAAAGCATACCTCGACCTGCCTACGGGGCGCACGGCCTTTGTCGAATCGGTACTTTACGAGAAAACCAAGTGGATCGCGGACCGAACGCGGCCCTGTGACTATTTCTTCGGCGATCAGCTAATGTCGTTCGAGCTTCTGCTGCGGAATGTGAGTCGTGTTCCTTTTCTTCGCCCCACAGACTACACCAGGCCTGAGGAGGTCCAGGATGCAATGCAGGGATTGGAAAAGCATCAGGTGCGATTCGTGAGCTGGTACAGAGGCCTGGAAGGTCAGGGGAGAGCAGGTCGACATCCGGAAGGCAATCATCTCGCTCCCATACGCCTTTATCTTCACGAGCATTACCATGTAGCCCAGACATTCGCCAACGGCGACCAGATCTGGGAACGAAACCCATGACCAGGCGCGGAACGTGTGGCGAGCGCTTTCACTTGAGCAGGAGACACGCGGCATGAGCGAGGCGATGAGTTCTCGATAGCCGGATCCGAATGGACGTCTTCCGCACCAAAGCGAGCAGAGCGTCTGGCCTTTGCCTGTTGCTGGCCGTCGGATGTGCGGGCGTGCTTGATTTATTCGTGGCGAGGTCAATGAGTACGACGTTCGACGAATCGTCTTCTGTCGCCTACGGGGAGCAAGTTCTGCGCTGCCAGCCGGACCGATCCGATCCACTCTTTAACAGTAAGGCACCGGTCGCTGCCTTGAACGCGGCTCCGCGAGTGCTTGCGGCCCATCTCAACAATGAGGAAGTCGCCCCATGGATTTTGAAAATACTTCGCTCCATGCGCTTCGCGCGCCTGGCCAGCGTTCTGGCAACGTTGGTCCTCAATGTCTTCCTATTTCGCTGGGTCTATGCGCTCTACGGCCCAGTCGCAGCGATCGCAGCCTCCATCCTGGTGGTGTTTTCCCCGAATCTGATTGCACATGGCACATTATCGAACAATGACGGCTACTTCGCGCTCGGAGTCGTTGCATCGCTCTTTTTCTTTCGTCAATATCTGCTACACCCGACGTTGGGAAACGCGTGTTTGAGTGGATCTACTCTTGCATTAGCCCAGCTCACAAAGTCCTTCGCCCTTTATTTGTATGCTGTCGTTGCGGTCTTCGTTCTGCTCGTTTCAAACGACAGGAAGAATGGTCCGCCTCTGCTGAGCAGGAAAGATCTGATCGGCTTTGTCTCCCTTGCGTTTGCTAGTTTCATCCTGGTGATGAATGCCGGCTTCTGCTTCGATCGATCGTTCACTCCCCTGAAGTCGTATCATTTCTACAGTGAGCGGTTCGTAAAGCTTCAACAAGTGCCCGTCTTACGCAGCCTCCCTGTCCCCGTGCCTTATCCGTTCCTGCAGGGGCTCGACATGCTGAACTACCATGACGACTCTGGGCTCACCTATGGGAAGATCTATCTTCTCGGCGAGCTGAGAGATCCATTCGACCCTTCGTTTCGCAATTTCAAGTCGTACTACGCGGTGGCAATGTTTTTCAAGGAGCCCATCGCAGTCCAGATCCTATTCATTTTAGGCACGCTGTGGATTTGCAGGAATCGCAGTTATCGTGAATTCATTACAGGGGAAGGAATCCTGTTATCAGCCGCTGTCCTGCTCTTCCTGTGGTTTTCGCTCTTCAGAAAAAGTCAATTAGGCATCAGAAACATCCTTCCGGTTATAGCGATTGAAGTGATCATGGCTGGGGCGGCGTTCGCCATGTTTTCCGAAAGGCCCCGGAGAACGCAAATTGTCCTCGGCCTACTGGTCCTGTGGACGTGTATCTCCACCCTTAGCTACTATCCAAACTTGATTTCCTACATGAATGAGTGGGTGCTCGACCGTAAACAGTCCTACAAAATCCTGGTCGATAGCAATCTCGATTGGGGCCAGGAGGGCGAGCTCGTACACGATTTTCTGATGCGGAACCCCGATGTAGCGCTCGATCCGGAAAGACCTCGAGCTGGAAGGGTTTTGGTCAGCGCTAATCGGCTGGTGGGCGTATACCACGGATATGAGCCGATGGATTGGTTGTTGCGTTACAAGCCGGTGGCATCGGTCGGATACGGGCATTTACTGTTTCTTGTACCGGCACGCGACATTGCCGCCGACTCGAAGAACTAGCCTTCCTATACGAATTGCTCGAATGAAATACGCTCAATTTTGTCAAGGCGGCTGATCCTAACAAACCGGGCCCTTGGCTGAGCCGATACAATGCCTCAGGGAATTGCAGGTCGAAATTGATGAACCTTAATGGCCTGACGTGTCGTGCATACCTTAGCATTCGAGAACTCAAGATAGCGGAAATATTGCGCCGAATCCCCGGTGTGAAGCGCCCAGCCAAGCGGCTGCTTAGGGTCCTGTTGCCCGGCAAGCCGGTGTGGGTTCAGATTCGGTCAGGAATATCGCAAGGGATGTGGATGCGCCTGGACCTTCGGAGAGAAACCCGACTTTGGCGAGGAGAGCACGAACCGATTCTGCAAGGTGCACTGCGTGCGGCTGTCCTGCCGGGAACGGTCGTCTACGACATCGGAGCCCACGTCGGAAGTATTGCGCTGGGAGTTGCACGTCTCGTGGGTCCAAACGGACACGTGGTCGCATTCGAAGCTGACCCCGGGAATGCGGAAACTTTGAGGGAAAACCGAGACCGCAATCATCTAAAAAGCACTCTTCGAATCGTTCCTTCCGCAGTGTGGTCCTATTCCTCCAACGGTATTTCCTTTCGGAGCGGAGGAGAGAAGAGGGCACATGGCGGCGTCGAGATGGACGGACAACGCCCCGTTCTCGGAAGCGGACAGTTGATTGATGTACCGGCAGTCGCGTTGGACGATTTCGTCGCCAACGGCGGACCTGTACCGCAGTTGGTCAAAATTGACGTAGAAGGCGGCGAATACGACGTTCTGCGCGGCGGTGATCGCCTTTTCTCTACGCAACGTCCCCTCTTTGCGGCTGAAATTCATCACAAACAGGCTGCGGATCAGATCAGACCCTGGCTCGTCGAGCATGAATACTCCTGCCGGTGGGTCGCCCCCGTTGAGAAATTTCCCTGCTGCCTCTTTGCGTGGCCCAAAGCGTACAGAGGGCCGGCTTGGATGTGGACTAGCGGAACAGACGCAATCGGCGGCATCTTCAGATTGCAGACAGGAAGACCTTCTTGACACAACGATGACAAATAGGTGCCGCCCCGTCGATAGAGTGAGACCACACCTTCAGAGACTTAGTGCATTCGAAGTGGCGCGAGACGAGGTGACGAGGTGGCCAAGCCGCCAGGAAAAATGGTGAAAACAGGTGACAACGCGATTCGAGTTGTGATCCTCGGCGCTGGTCCGGCAGGATTGACGGCGGCGTACGAGCTGTCGAACTTGGGATTGGGGTGCGTGGTGCTGGAACAAGACGCGCTCGTGGGCGGACTGGCTCGCACGGTGGAGCATAAAGGTTTTCGCTTGGACATCGGAGGGCACCGCTTTTACACCAAAGTTTCGTTGGTGCAGCAAGTTTGGCACGACGTTCTCGGCGACGATCTTCTTACGCGCAAGCGTCTCTCGCGCATCTACTACAAATCGCGGTTCTTTCAGTATCCGCTGGAGCCGTTTGACGCCTTGGGTGGACTAGGCCTGATCGAAGCGTTTCGCTGCGGACTCAGCTTTGTGCGAAGCCGGTTGTTCCCTACGCTGCCCGAATGCAATTTCGAAACTTGGGTTTCGAATAGGTTTGGCCGACGGTTGTTTGAGACGTTTTTTAAGAGCTACACGGAAAAAGTTTGGGGTATGGATTGCCGCGAAATAGCTGCGGAGTGGGCGGCACAACGGATACAAGGGCTTTCGCTCTGGTCGTTGCTGCGCGACGCGGTGTTTCGGCGATCTGACAAACAGATCAAGACGCTTATTAAAGAATTTCAGTACCCTCGGCTTGGACCCGGAATGTTGTGGTCGCGGATGAGAGAAATTGTAGAGCAACGAGGCGTACCGGTGATTCTGAATGCTCCGGTAGAGAGCGTTCAGTGGCAGGAAGGAAAAGTGGTGTCCGTGCAGGCCGGAGGCAAGACCTATCACGGGACGCAGTTCATCAGCAGCATCCCCATACGGGAGTTGATTGAGAAGCTCGATCCTGCTGCGCAGCCGGTGCTTCTGGCGGCAGCGGGGAAATTTCACTACCGCGATTTCATCCTCGTTGCGCTGATGGTGCGAGGCCGGAATCTTTTTCCGGACAACTGGATTTACGTGCACGATCCATCGGTCACAGCGGGGCGGGTGCAGAACTATGGGAACTGGAGTCCGGAGATGACGCCCAATCCTAATTTGACGTGTTTGGGGGTGGAATATTTTTGCAACATGTCTGATGCAATTTGGAAAGCGGCGGATGAGGACCTAATCTCCTTGGCCAAGCGAGAGATGGTACAGCTGGGACTGGTGCATGGACAGGATGTGGTGGATGGAGTGGTGGTGCGAATGCCAAAGGCCTATCCTGTCTACGACCGCGGTTATCAGGATGGCCTTGCAGCCGTGCGCGAATTCCTTGCAAAGGTGCCTAATTTGCAGCTTGTTGGACGAAATGGAATGCATCGCTACAACAATCAGGACCACTCGATGTTGACCGCTATTTTGGCAGCACGAAACGTGGCGGGTGCACGGTTCGACTTGTGGAATCTGAGCGTCGATAAGGATTATCTGGAAGCGGGAGCGGAGATTACTAACGAAGAACTAGCCGGTCTGGAGCAAGACCAGCCGCTGGTGCCAAAGGCAATATGACGAAAGCGCGCGCCTTGGCGGTGCTGATGTTTGTCGTTTTTCTGGCAACCACATTCCGCAAAGGTTGGACCCGCCACGAGACCGATTTTCCAAACTACTACACCGCCGCTGTCCTGGTGCGTCAGGGCGCGCCTTTGCGCGACTACTACGATTGGACGTGGTTTCAGCGGCAAATGAGCTACGCGGGAATCGGACAACAACTGGGGGCCTATCTTCCGCAGACGCCTTTGACAATGCTACCAATTGTGCCGCTGGCTGGATTTCCGGTGCAAACTGCCAAACAGATATGGCTGGCGCTAAACCTGGCATTCTTGGCGGCTACTTTGTGGATGCTTTCACGAGCCACGCAGATTCGGATTGAGCACATCGCAATACTGATGTTTCTGGGTTACAACTCGATACAGTCCAACTTTCGCCTAGGCCAGTACTACGTCTTTTTGTTATTCCTGCTGACGTTGGCATTTTACTGTCTGGATCGGGGCAATTCAGCGGGGAGCGGCTTTCTTTGCGGTGTGGCGTTCGGACTCAAGCTTTACGGCGGTCCTTTTCTCTTGTATTTCGCAGTGAAACGCAATTGGAAGGCGGTCGGGGGAATGGTGGCCGCATCCGCAATAGCCATGATAACCGCAATTGCGCTTTTTGGCTGGGGAGACGTTCATTTCTACGCGACGCAAATCTTGCCGCGATCTCTGGAAGGCGAGGTCATCGATCCTTACAGCAGTGGAATTGCAACTCTAACGACCCTTCTGCGGCACTCGTTTGTCATGGAACCAGATCTAAATCCGCACCCGCTTTGGAATGCGCCGCTCGTTTTCTTTTTCTTACGCCCGTTCACAGCGCTGCTCATTCTGGGATGCACATTATGTGGTCTGGCGTCGGGTGGCAAAGATTCCTATCACCACGGTTTTGCTTGGTTCACGATAGCGATCCTGCTGCTTTCATCGAACGCAGCTTCATATACGTTTATTCTCTTGTTGTTGCCGGTAGTTCTGTTGCTGCAGTACGCCGGACCTAAGGAGAGAATTTTGCTGATTATCTCGTACATTGCGCTGAACTCTCTTTTGTTGCCGGGCTGGCTGCGATTCTTTCCGAAGGTGTGGATATTGGCTGCGCTCTTCTTCGGGGAAGGGCGTCAATATTTGCGATCGATTAGTCCCAAACTTGTGGCTGGAGGACTGGTGGCGGTAGTCGTCATTGCCGCGTTCGACGCACGGAGGCACCAAGCACGCTATCTGCTCGAACCCGGGCGGCATTTTGAGCGAGTCGCTCTAGACCGAGGGACGTATTTTTCTACATTTCCGGCGGTATCGAGCGCCGGACTCTTTTATCAGGCAATGGTCCGAAGCGGGTACGTACTTCGCTGGTTGCACGATGGACAGATGGAAGAATTCGCTTTCGAAGGCCAGGCCTTTCATCCGGTGGCACCTTCGTTCGAGGGGCCAATCTACTTTGAATTGGTGAAAAATGGTGCATCAACAACTATGACGTTTGACCCTGTCACTCGGCAAGTGGCCCGCGCCGCTTTGCCGCCGCGGGACACAACCGAGGGTTCAGTGATCTCGCCTGACGGAAAGTGGATGGCCTTTGAGTCGATGCAAGCTGGGCCCAAGCAGATTTGGCTGCGAGATATGGAGAATGGCAAGACACAAGTCCTGTCGGGAGGGAACTGCAATAGCTCCTCACCTGTATGGGAAGAAGATTCACGCACTTTGATTTTCGCCAGCGATTGTGGACGAGGTCTCGGGTTGCCGGTGTTATATCGCGCGAGTTTACCCCTTTCAAACCTTATCTACCATTAGAGAAATCTCCCCGGATCGCGCTGAGCTTATCCTGGATGCTTGCTTCCAACTCGAGCGCTCATACATCCGAGCCATAAACCGCGTCCGAGCACCCGCTCAAATGATTGAGCGATACCGGGCATGGAGGAAATCTTCCATCCGCCAAACCTGATACTATCCGCCGATGTCATTCCCAATGATCAGCTGATACGCGGCGTGCTGGCTGCTAATGCGACCGGCGGATCGTTTGATCGTTTTGCGTTCTCTGTGATGCAAGGCGGCTGGAACTGCAGAAGCTCGCCCCATGAATCCGGCTTGGCTCTCTCGGTGTGTCGCTTCCCGCCGGCCACGAGCAAAGTCGGAGTAGGGAGCGCGATTGCTCGCGACCACCGGGTGGCCGGAGGCAGTCGCCCACCTCCGGCTCCCACAGAACGTAGCGTGCGGATTTGCCGCACTACGCTCTTCAGAAGTTGCTTCACAGTATGGCGATAGCTTGCAGCTCCCTGTAGGGGAGATACAGCTTCGGTCGTAGCAGCGGGAACTGTGCTTTGATCCGCTGGAATGGCTCCCACCGGATGGTGGCTTTCCAGCTCCGACTGCTCAACATTTTGCGCCAGTAACGTTCCACGGCCCGATGGACTCGTAGCAATGCCTGAATATTCCCGGCAACGCCATAGTACACATAGTGACCACGGAGCATTTGATTGAGATGATTCACCTGATCCTGGAGCGACAAGTGCCGCATCCGCCGCATCTGGTCCTGCAATCGCGTGCGCGCGCGTCGCAATCGCGTCTTTTCCGTACGCATACCAATCCGAAAGTTGCCTTTCTGATTGCGAGTGCAGTACAGAGTGAACCCCAAGAGGTAGATCGTCTGTGGGCGTTTACGGCCACGTTTGCTAGCGTGTCGATACGCGAAGCGACCAAATTCAACGAGCTTGGTCTGCTGTTTCCTATCCTTTCTTGCTGCCTGACGCACCCGCTCGAGCGCGCTGAGCGTGTCTTGCCGGCCCTGAGTCCGGGACACGTTACCCTCGGGCGAGTTCCCCTTGGCCAGCCCCCTTCCCTCCATTGCCTCCGCTACAGGTTCCTCGGCTTTGTTCGGCAACTTCCCCGGTACCTTGGAGCTGTCCGACTTCCCACGTCCGTTCATCATTGACGTTCGGCTTTCGGCTTCCCAACACGGTCTGCAGTTCTCTCCTCTGCAGACAGACGTGGGATCTCCCGGTTCCCATACAAGGTGCTTTTCCGCACATGCGTGGGGTCTGCGACCGCGCGAGGCCCGAGCACACCTTGCGAGAGCGGCGTACTCGGTGTTGCCTTCCGTCTATTCCAAGAACGTCGGCACCCCGGAGTACCTGCTGCTTGCGCAGCAGGGGACCTATTTCGCGGCTCAATACCCAGCCTGTACCTTCCCCTGTCAACGCTTCGACGCCGTCCTCGCGGACAACTCCGCATGACTCGGGGCCGTTGTGGTTCGCTATACCTTCAACTTTTGAGACTTTCACTCATTCCACCTTGCCGATTTTTACCGGCACACTGGAACAAGATCGAACACCGATTGTTTTCATTCATCTCCTCGAATTGGCGGGTTGAGCCATTGCGGGACTACGAGACCCATCGTGAATCTCATTGCCGAGACCACGACCGCGAAGGGGTTAACCGGAACCTGCTGACGGGATCGCCGCGAGTATCCTACCGGGCGCAAGGTCACCACAGAAGAGATGAATCAAGTCAATCTCTATCCCGACGAATTCCATGGCGAATGGAACTATGTCATCAAGCCGCGTTGCATCCGAACGTGACAATTACGCTATCTTTATTTATTTACGGTTCCTGACCCAGCAAAGCTCCCGCGATTGCTAATCTTCGAGGACTGGATTCTCGTATCAGGATGGCCGTTGCACCCATGAAAGCCAAGACGCTGAAGTAGTGGTGAGTCGCATTTAGAAGCCTGGTGTAGAAAAGCGTTAAGAAAAGGAGGGTGCTTAGAAGTTCGAGCACCGCAAACTTGAGAGGCCAGATACGAGGTCCAAACGCCTTGAACAGGGCAAAGTAAAATATGTCCGCGCCGGGCGGCGTAAACTGGACAAATCCAGATATGGTCGCTCGCCATGTAGCATGCGCTGCCCGTTCATCCAGAAAAACGTCTGATCACCACGCAGCCAAATGGGAAGGTTCGGCAGTTGAAAAAGATTGAGGTAGAGATATCCCGAATACCCAGCAGCATCAGAAATACGAACCAACCGCTGTCCCGGTATCGAGGACTAGGCCGCGCTTGTTGGCTTGGCTCTGTCTGCCACTGAAGGTCCTTCACCACGATCATTGAGAGACCTGCCCCCGCGATAGCCGATCGGTCAGCACAGGTTTACCTGCTCAATGAGTTGTGTTTTACGTGAGATTCCTGAGCCAACGACGAACTATAACTATAGGAAGGAGCAAGACTCCTATCATCGAAAGGCAACGATTTTGGTAACTCTCCAGGACTGCTCCTGCGGGTTACGTACTCGGTGCTGTTTCCGGCTGCAGCCTTTTTGCATCCACACTTGGCTTGGGCAGTTTCACGATGTTCTTCAGTTGACGATTGATCCAGAGCTCAACCGGGAAGCTATAGAAGTCATAATTTAAACGCACCCGCGCTGGGTAGGCGGTGAGATGTTGAATCGCCTTGGCGAATCGGCCATGGCCAGTGGTGGCGATGGGCTCCCGGTCAAATGCAATGCGCAGGTAATCTCGCATGGTCTGAACTCGCTGGTGATCGCTGCCCTTGAGCCAGGGCAGAACGGTGTAACGGGGAAAATAGTCCGCCCAACTTTCGAGCGATTTCGGCACTTCGATGCCCAACTTCGCGGTCTGCGAAAAAATTGGTGAACCTGGATACGGCGTAAAAATGTTCGTCCAAAACTCTGCGCCGGGAAACTTTCGACAGATATCCATCATGAAGTTCACCGTCTCGCGCCGCTCCTTCGGCCCTTCTCCCGGAAAACCAAAAATAATATTGAACGAGGGGATCACGCCAGCCTTTATGCAGCGCTCCGTCGATTGATAGATGTCGCCTAGAACCTGAAAATCCTTGTTCATCAGCTTCATTACGGTGGGAGAAGCAGTTTCTATTCCCTGACAGATCTGATGAAGTCCGGAGCGGCGCAACAGAGTCAGTTCGTCGATGCTGAGACGAGCAGTGAGATTGGTTGTGGCTTGAACGCTCCATTTAAAAGTTCCGCCTGCCCGTATCAAACCTTCCGCAATCTTCAGTGACCGGTCGAGATCGACAAGAAAGTTATCGTCGGCCATCCACAGCAATTCAAGGCGGTACCGGCGAGTCAGTTCTATGGTTTCCTCGACCACTTGCTCGACCGGAAGAGCATTCCACTTTCTTCCGTACACTCCAGCGTTGGTGCAATAGGCGCAATTGAATGGGCAGGCCAGGCTGGAAACGTACATCGCCCAACGGCGGCCACAGATCTTCTCGTAGGCGTCGAAGTCCGCAAGATGATAGGCCTTGGCGGGCATCTCCTCCAACCGTCTTAAAGGACGTTCGGGAGTGAAAATGAGCTTGCCGTCACGCTTGAAACCGACGCCGAGAACGTCATCGAGGGGCGCGCCGTCACGCAAGCGGTCCGCAACTGCCAACATGCTCTCTTCGCCCTGCGCACGAACCACAATGTCGACGTAGGGAGCCTCGAGAGTCTGCGTCGGCAGCAGTGACGGGTGCCATCCCCCAAGAACGATGGGAAAGTCAGGGTCCCACTTCTTGATCGCCTTGGCAACGTCGACGGTCTCGCGGATCATGGGACCGGTCACCAGCGAGATGCCCAGGCAGAGGGCATCTTTCACTTCTTCCATAATCCGCTTTTTGTAGTCAGGTGTGATGGTCGAGTCGATGATGCGGACGTCGTAGCCGGCATTCAACAGCGGCGTTGCAATGGCAAGTATGCCGAGGGGGGCGGTCGCCTCAATGCTGGAGAACGAAGCGACGAAAAACACGATCTTCTTTGAGGATTTCATGGGAGTGCCTTTCGCTGTTTTAATCTTGGCCAAAACACCTGCTGGCTCTCCCAGCCGGCCGTATCTCCTGCGGCAACTCGCACTCGGGCGCACAGAGACAAATGCAAACTCGGGAAATAACAATCAAAAAGTACCAATCGGCAGCAGGGCGTTTGTCTCGAAAATGTCAAAACTCTGCAAAATCCACCGGAACAGGCCTTATCCGATTAGTGCCGGTCTCGATTAAATTGCAAGTCAAGAGCGGCCGATCGTATGCTCGCTCGATTCAGCCATCGCCAGCGCGGGATTTCACAAACGTACCGCAGCGCAGCGAGCGTATGAAATAAGCTGCGGCGGATAAGGAGATGGCGTTTCCACCAAGCCGGGTTCAACGCCAGCGAAGGACTATTTCTTACGGACGAAGCCATGGCTGAAAGGCGCGGAAAGTTCATCATGCGATTTCGGATCACGTGGTTCTGCGCGCACGCGTACTCATATTGCTGATGGAGAAATAGAACAAGCTTGGCCGGTGGGAATAAGCAGAATTCATAGACTGGCAGTTCGCCAAATACCCAGTCCCGCGCATACCTGTCAATCCAAACCCGGGTTGCTGGCCGGATCGTTGCACTCCAAGCGCCAATCAGCGGAGGAAGCGGCGACCCGAAGAGTTTGGCCACTAGTTCGGTTATGACTACCACGAACTCCCGCAGAATTACGTTGTTACCGACGCGCTCCTCAATCCGATTCCAAAGCGATGCATCGGACGCTCGCTGATTGAGAAAGTACCCGATCTCAAACAGCGAGGACATGCGTATCCAATAGGTAAACAAATGTTTGCACGCATGCAACACTTGAAGCAGAAAGGCGTCATCATCGGTGAGAGCAGGAAATGTGAGTCCATTCCACTCGCGAGTTGTAGTCCGTTGTAGGGAGAATTGCTTTGGCATCAACGGCAGTCGGTTTTGGCTGCTGTCCCATGGATCCAGATGCAGTTCAACCGCATGAGGTGCTCGCGCAGAATATTGCTCAGCGGTGCGTGACGGCTCTTCGGTGCCCGCCATAACGAAACCGAATTCCTGGCTGGAATGCGACGCCGTCGGGATGTATCCGGCTTCGACCAAAACCTGGCGTGCCGCCGAGAGCGATTGGTCGGCGACCAGGTAGTCGAAGTCGGCCTGATGCCGGAGAGTCGCATCCGGACAGAACTGGGGAACAATAGAAACACCTTTTAGCGCGGCGTATCGGACCCCAGCTTCGTTGAATTTGCGGTTGATCAAACCGAACCGATGAGCCATGTCATCAACCCGCAATTTGTTGGCTTGGAAATTACGTTCCAGTCGAGACGTCACCCGGGTCGGGACGGTGTCGATCAAGCTTGTGTTCTTGAGCTTTTGTAAGAAGTAAAAGGCCAAGCCAGAATCATCCAGCCATTTGAGGGCGCGCTCCCATTCCCGGACGCTGAATTTCTGCTGCTCATTGGCACCGTGACAAGAATCGCTTGAGAAACTCAGAAACTCGACGATGACTTCAGCCGGATTTCGTCTCACACCTGCGCCTCCGCCAAGGGGTCCCGCCTGGATCGAGTTGAGTCATCAGTCTTCGAGCTATTCATCAAGCTCATCAATGGCCGATTGGAAATTGGAGCCGTTTGAAGTGGCAGACGTTTGAAGTGGCAGACAAGGATAGCCGGCAATTGGCAAGCCTCTTGAAACGAACGGCCCTTGCCCGCTCGCGCAAAGATCGGTTGTTCCGGATCGCCGAGGCGTAGCGACATGTGCGTCAGGCATTCCAGGCCATTTGCGTGAAACGCTTGGACGATTTCTTCGGCCGTGCGGGGCAGGGTTTCGATTTGAACCGCGCTGTCCTGATCGCGAAAGCCAACCCGCCAGCCTCGCGCGTAGGCTTCGGGGTGAAGATCGCTGACCAAGACATCGGCTCCAGGTTTCGTCACACGCGCCAACTCGCGCACCATGGATTCCATATCTCGGATGTGCCCTAACGAAAATGAGCAGATGGCCAGATCGAAAACTGTGTTGCGGAAGGGGAGACTCTCGCAGGCCGCCTGGGCGAGCCGCCCGGTTATCGTATCTTTCTTTCCAGCGACTCTTAGCATCGCGACCGAGCTGTCAATGCCTACCCCCGACTCCCCACCTTGTGCGATAAGCCTTTCAAGCCAGCGTCCTGTGCCGCAGGCGAGGTCGAGAATGCGTTTGTGGCGCAAGCCAAGAACGAACGGCAGGAGGTGACGTTCTTCACAGGAAAGGAGAGGATTGGGTCCGTAGTCGTAGCTCGAAGCCCAACGATCGTAACCCTCCGCAACCGGAACCGCTGGACTACTGTTCACAAGCTCTCTGCCTTGGGTTTCCGCAGTTCGATGATCTGCTGCATCCATTTCAATTCCAAGGGTGCCCCGTAAATACCAAGCCCATAGCGCCAACTGCTCAGCGCTTGCAATGCTAATCGTCCCCAGTTGGGTAACCGAATGTCTTGAACCGTAGGCCAACGAGAGGAGACGACGAGCTCGAAATTGTCAATTAACTGTTTGGTGGGAGGCCGCAGCCAGGGCGTCTGAGGGTCTTTCTGCGTCGCGAAGCGTTGCCAGTGCTCCGTGGCCCACTCATCCGGAGTGGTCGGGAACTGGACTTTGTCTTCGACGTCACCATACATGCGAGCCCGCTGCGGAACCGGCGTGTAGTGCTCGACGATAATCTCCGCATCGGGATTCAGCCTCTTCAACTGTCGGATGAAGGAGATGCAATCCTGCGTATCACCCTCCGGGTCCTTCGGGTTTCCGAAGATCACGGAAAATTCGGGGATAATGCCGAACTGGCGTATACGCGAAGCCAGCGCCAAGGTGTCCTCGGCGCACAGATCCTTGTTCATTTCCTTCAAGATTTCGTTCGAGCCTGATTCCGCGCCGAAGAAAATCATGGCGCAGCCAGCGCGGCGAAGGGCCTCGAAGGTAGCGTCCGAGTATTTCATCATAATGTCGGTTCGCCCTTCGCACCACCAGCGCAAGTTGAGCGGCGCCAGGCGGTCCGCTAGTTCGCGGGTGTGATCCTCGCGCAGGAAGAAATTGTTGTCGTAGAACTGAACCGCATCGACTCCGTAGGTCTCGACTAGATGTCGCAGAATGCCCTCGGTGCGGGCGGGCGATTCCATTTTTTCCCGGCTACCGGAAAACGTGACCACCCCGCAAAAGTTGCAGCGGTAAGGACAACCGATGCTTGCCTGATGCACCGCAGTCCGCCGACCTAGAAAAGTCGGCAGAAGGTATTTCTCAGCCGGAAGCCGGTGATAGGGATACCACGGATACTGATCGAGGCCTTTCATCGGGCGTTCGGGATTGTGGCATGCCTTGCCGTCAGCATCCTTGTAGGAAAGGCCCGGAATGTCGTTGAGGTCGCGATGTCCCCGGATTGCCTCGAGCAGGTCGAGGAAGGTTTGTTCTCCCTGTCCGCGGACGGCGTAATCCACATAGCCTGCGTTGAGCGCCGCTGCGGTGTAGTTCGAGGCGAAGTAACCTCCCCAAACAATCGGCAGATGGGGAAACCGGGAACGAATCTCGCTACAACTGGCGACTGCGCCGACGGTCTGCGGACCCGGCATAACCGTGACCGCCAGGAGTTCTACGGGATGTTGCTTGATGAACCCAATCAGCGTTTCGGTGGGATGCGGATCGAGGTTGCCATCGACGATGGCGTATTCTTCCTTGCCTTCCACAGCCGCCGCGATAGCGAGAATGGACAACGGAAAACGTCGATTGCGAGGCCTGGTTGCTTTCGGATTATAAAAAAGAATCATGCCGCGAACCTCGGTCCTCTTCGCGCTCGAAAGAACATCGTACCGACATGGTACGGCCCTCGAGACCGAATATCAGAGCTAAAGTAGCAATCAGGCTGTTCCCTTTTGTCTCTATATTGTCAAAGTTCTGCAAATTCAGGGTTTGCGGGCCAGCCACGAGGCCGCCCTCATCGCTCGCGCCCTCCCAGAAGTGACACAAAATTGACAATCGGCTGACAAATCGAGTGCGATTCCCAACCTAAAGTTCTGTTAGCCGAAGTCTGCAAAGCGGAAGCGATTTGACTGGAACCAACAAAGTCGTGCTGTTCTATCCGCCCTATGACGGGCCACCATTGGGCGCGCCCCTCTCTCTTCTTTGTCTCGCCTCTCCCCTGTTGCAGGCGGGATTTGACGTAAAACTCGTGGACAATCTGGTTTCCCCGGATTACGAGACGACGATCCTGCGGGAGACCGCAGACGCTCTTTGCCTGGGTATCTCGGTGCTCACAGGACCGCACATCGGGGCGGCCATTCGAGTCTCGCGAGCGGTCAAGAAGTTGCGTCCCGAGATTCCGATCGTATTTGGCGGTTGGCACGCCAGCCTAGCCACCGAGCAAACCTTGCGTGAGCCTTTTGTGGACGCGATTGTAAAAGGGCAAGGCGAGCTAACTCTTCTCGAACTGGTGGAGCGAATCGCAGCGGGACAAGACTGGCATGGGGTGCGCGGCCTGTCATTCAAGGATGCAGACGGAAGGGTAGTTCACGAACCCGAGCGGCCGGTGGCCAACGTCAACGATCTGCCGCAGCCGGCATATCACCTGGCAGACCCCGGCATCTATGCGGCGGTGTCCGGTATACGGCAACTGGCCTACACCAGCAGCGTAGGCTGCCCCTACCAATGCAATTACTGCACCGACCAGGTTTTCTACAAACGGCGCTTCAACGCCTATCGCGTCGAGCGGGTCGTCAACGAGCTGGCCGAACTGGTTCCGCGCTACAACATCGAGCATGTGCCGCTGTTTGACTCTAATTTTCTGGTGGATCGAAAGCGGGCCGTGGCCATTGCCCGGGGAATCGTCGAGAGCGGCACCAAGTTCCAGTGGGACTTCCAGACATCCACAGACTTTCTAGCGCTGATGAGTGAGGATGATGTGCGGCTGCTTGCTGAAAGTGGCGTGCACCACATCGGATTCGGTACCGAGTCCGCCTCCCCGGATGTTTTAGTCATGATGAACAAGCGCTTTCAGCATGTGGATCAGATGGTGGAGACAGCCCGCAAAACGAATTTGGCCGGAATCCACGTCGTCTTCAACATCATTTTGGGGTACCCGGGTGAGACCGAGGCACATCGACAGCAGACGTTTCGCCTCATGAGCGATATTGCGAAGGAATATTCGAACGTCAGCTTCTCGCCCAACATTTTCACTCCTTACCCCGGCATCCCGATCTGGCCGCAGCTCAAGGAAATGGGTGTCCACGAGCCGCAGTCGCTGGCAGAGTGGGAGACGCTGGCGCTGGGCACGAACGTTCTGCCCTGGTTAAGAGGGGAAGAACTGCGAAGGCTGCGGCGCAGTCTCGAGTATTTCCTTTTGAACAATCAGATTCGTAAAGTCACGAAGAAGATCCCCTGGGCCCGGCGCGGTGTCCGGCAACTGCTTGGTGCGCCGGTGCGTTGGCGAATCGGCAACGGTCGCTACTCGTTTCCATGGGAACTGTGGCTATCGCACGCCGTCGAGAAAGTGGTCACTCGAAGGTCTCTTTTGACGGGGCAGGCCCTGGCGGAGCGTACGCAGGAAGTGTGCTGAAGGTTCTAGGAGCAACGAGTGCGAGGCAAATGACGTGGCTGATGTCCTGCTGACCCATTCTTACCACCTCTACTACGACCGCAAACAAACGCGGAAAATGCAGCCTTATCCACCTCTCGGCACGCTTTACGCCGCTGCCCTCCTGCGCGGCGCGGGCCTGTCTGTGGCGGTGTTTGACACGATGCTGAACGATCCCGAAGAACAATTTGAGGCGGCTCTCGAACGCCACCGGCCGCGCATCGTCGTCATCTTTGAGGACAATTTCAACTTTCTTTCCAAAATGTGTCTGACCCGCATGCGGGAAGTTGCCTTCCACATTCTTGAGGCTTCTCAGCGGGCCGGGGCCACGGTCCTGGCGAACGGTTCAGATGCTTCCGATCACAGCCTGGATTATCTCCATAAGGGCTTCCGTTATGTATTGCTTGGGGAAGCAGAATGGACACTATTGGAAACCGTGCCGCATCTTCTGAGAGGCGAAGAGCAAGCACTCAAGCAAGTTCCCGGGCTCGCGTATCTCGATCAAGAGAGTGGAGAACTGGTGAGAACCGAGCATCGCGTCCTGTTGCGCGATTTGGATCAGTTACCCTTCCCGTCTCGCGATCTGATCGACGTGAATCAGTACCGCCATGCATGGAAGGGGGCGCACGGTTACTTTTCTCTGAACCTCGTAGCCAGTCGCGGCTGCCCCTACCGCTGCAACTGGTGCGCGAAACCCATATACGGGGACTCCTTCTCGGTTCGTTCGGCGGCGATGGTGGCGGAAGAGATGCGCCAGCTAAAGTGCGACTTAGGCGCCGAACACCTCTGGTTTGCCGACGATATTTTCGGCCTGCGCGCCAAGTGGGTCCACGAACTCGCCATCGAAGTGGAGCGTTTGCACGCTGCCGTTCCGTTCAAGATGCAATCCCGAGTGGACTTGATGACCGCCGAAACCGTGCGCTCTTTGCGTCGCGCTGGTTGCGTGGAAGCATGGATGGGCGCAGAATCTGGTTCGCAGAGGATCCTGGACGCGATGGACAAGGGCACACGCCTGGATCAGATTGCCAAGGCTCGCGAGAACTTGCGCCATGAAGGCATCCGGGCATGTTACTTTCTGCAATTCGGATATCCGGGCGAGACCTGGCAAGACATTCAAAATACCATCAAGCTGGTTCGCGACACTCGGCCCGATGACATTGGTGTCTCCGTTTCGTACCCCTTGCCCGGAACCAAGTTTTTCGACCGCGTCCAAGCACAGCTCGGAGAGAAGACCAATTGGTCTGACAGTGAGGACCTGTCCATGATGTTCCAGGGGGCTTACACCAACGAATTTTATCGCGCGTTACACGACGCTTTGCACGCGCAGGTCGATTCCTGGAATTCCAGTTCCTCCCAGGCTGCCCGGAAGGAACGGCAAGCCCACGGGGAACCTGATGAACTGTGGAGGCGCGTCATGCAACTGGAAAAGACGTGCCGCAATCCCAGACCCACGGTTCTGAACAGCTTCGCGGAGGGGAAATTGGTACAACTCCAGTCTCCGGTTTATGCCACCAGTTTCGACGAGCTCCTCAACGTTCTCAGCAGCTGATCGCCATCATGGACATACTTCTCACTCACGGCTATTTCCTTTACGAGGATCCAAAGGAGCTTCAGATCATGAAGCCCTACCCTCCTTTAGGAATCCTCTACATTTGCTCCCATCTACGCCAAAAAGGATTGAGCGCTGAAGTATTCGATTCCACGTTTTCCTCGCGCCAGGAGTTATGGAACCGGTTGCGGCAAGGTCCGCCGTCCGTTCTCGGAGTCTATGCGAATTTGATGACCCGGCCAAATGTGGTCGAAATTCTTCGCGTCGCCAAAGAATCGGGTTGGCAGACCCTGGTCGGAGGACCGGAACCCGGCGCCTACGTTGACGAATACCTGGCGGCGGGAGCTGACGTCGTAGTCGTTGGCGAGGGTGAAATCACTCTGGAAGAACTGGTGCCGGCGCTACACGCGCAGGCGTTCGACACCTTGCACCGAATCGACGGAATTGCGTTCCGGGGACCGAACGGTTCGGTGGTGCGGACCAAAACCCGCGAGCAGATCAAGGACATCGACACTCAGCCTTGGCCCGCTCGCGAATCCATCGACATGGCGAGGTATGTCGATGTCTGGCGACAGCACCATGGCATGGGTTCGGTCTCCCTGATCACCGCGCGGGGCTGCCCCTATCATTGCCGCTGGTGCAGCCACGAGGTCTTCGGGAAGACGCATCGCCGCAGGAAACCCGTGTCGGTGGTCGACGAACTGGAATGGTTGATCAATCGCTACCAGCCCCAAATGGCGTGGATGGCGGACGATGTATTCACCATTCATCATGGTTGGCTGTTTCAATATGCGGCCGAATTGAAGCGTCGCGGATTGAAATTGCCGTTTGAATGCATTTCCCGGGCTGACCGATTGAACCAGCAGGTGGTCGAAACACTGGCCGAAATGGGATGTTTCCGCGTTTGGATTGGCTCCGAGAGTGGCTCCCAGCGAATCCTCGACGCCATGGAGCGCGGTGTAACCGTGGAGCAGGTTCAAACTGCCGTGGCCCTGTGCCGGTCGGCCGGAATTCAGACAGGAATGTTCTTGATGTGGGGTTACGAAGGCGAGGACCTGTCGGACATTGAAGCCACCGTTGAGCATGTGAAGAAAACCGATCCCGACATCTTCTTCACCACCGTTGCCTACCCCATCAAAGGTACGCCTTACTTTTCAGAAGTGGCCGAACGAGTTGAAAACCCTAAGTCATGGAGTGAGGGCTCCGACAGGGATTTCCGGATCCGCAATCGGCATTCGCGCCAGTTCTATCGTTTCGCCGACAAGCTGCTGCGCAGTGAAGTGGAACTCAAGCACCTAGCCCACCGAGCGGAAACCAATGCCGCAACCATTCGCGCGCTGCAAAGCGGGATCGCTGACGCGCGCTCCGGCTTAGCGGCAACTGCTGCCGAGATTGAGGTTTGAAGGAATGTCCCTCCTCCAGCCGCAACTCTATTCCGCCCCATTTGATGCGGTCGCTGCCACCTACGATGAGACCTTCACCTCGTCCAGGATTGGTCTGGCACAGCGAGCGGCGGTGTGGAATGAACTGGCGAAGGCATTTTGTCCTGGAGACCGGGTCGTTGAGATAGGCTGCGGCACAGGCGTAGATGCATGTTTCCTGGCGGAGCGAGGGGTGCGAGTCCTGGCCGGCGATAGCTCGTCCGAGATGATTGCGCTGACGACAAAGAGAATTCAGGAAAACGGATATCACCGGCTCGTCGAGCCCCTCATAGTTCGCGCCGAGGACCTCCATTCCCTTCCCGCCGAGGAATGGTTCGACGGAGCCTTCTCGAATTTTGGCGCGCTCAACTGCCTGGAGAATCTCCCGCAGCTGGCTCGAGATCTAGCCCGACTGCTGCGGCCCGGTGCCACCGCCCTTCTCTGTTGGATGGGCCCCTGCTGCTTATGGGAAATGATCTGGTACCTGGCTCACGGGAACAGGGCGAAGGCATTCCGGCGTCTGCACCAGAATGGAGTGACCGCCACGATCGCAGATGGGGCGTTCGTTCGGGTGCAGTATCCTTCGGTGAGGTTGCTGGCACGCACCTTCGCTCCCGAATTTCGGCTGAAATCTTTTAAGGGTATTGGTGTCGCGGTGCCACCCAGCTATCTGGAACGTTGGGCGCAAGGGCATCCGCGTCTGCTCGAACTCTGCGAACGAGCTGATCTGTGGCTTGGACGATCCCCGGGCATTCGTGCTCTTGCCGACCACGTGCTGTTGCGCTTCGAGCGTGTGGGCACGCCTTCAATGGATTCGCAATCGTGAGCACCCTGGTATCCATCACGACCGCAAGCGACGCGCCGGACTCGGCCGCGCATTATGTCCGGACTCTGCCCGTCGTGGTGATTTTTCCTCATAACCAATGCAACTGCCGCTGCGTAATGTGCGACATCTGGCGGATTCGCGAGGCGAAGGAGATCACACCTGCGGACCTCGAACCGCAATTAGCCTCATTCCGAGAATTAAGTGTCCGCTGGGCAGTCTTTTCCGGCGGCGAGCCCCAACTGAATGCGAAGTGGAGTTGGCTGGCGCGCATGTTGCGCTCGGCGGAGATCCGCGTCACGCTGCTGACGGCTGGACTATTGTTGGAATCTCAAGCCCAGATTGTCGCCGACAGTGTTGACGATGTAATCGTATCCCTCGATGGCCCCCCGGCCATCCACGATCGTATCCGGCGCGTTCCCCGTGCATTTGAACGGATCGCGGAGGGCATTCGGGCACTACACCATCTTCGTCCCGATATGCCGGTTCGAGCGCGTTGCACCGTGCAGAAAGCAAATCACTCGTCGCTACGCGCGGTCGTCCAGTCGGCCAAGGAGATCGGATTGAGTTCGATTTCATTCCTCGCCGCCGACCTAACTTCCAGCGCCTTTAACCGTCCCGAAGGCTGGCTGCCGGATCGCTCCGACCGCGTGGCCCTGGCGTCAGATCAGATCAGCGATTTGGAAGCGGAGGTCGAAAGGCTGATCGATGAACAGCCTCGAGACCTGGAATCGGGATTTGTGGTCGAAACCCCCGACAAATTACGCCGTATTGTCCAACATTTTCGCGCCCACCTTAACCAGGCCGCAACTGTGGCGCCCCGATGCAACGCGCCATGGGTGTCAGCGGTGATTGAAGCATCCGGCGACGTTCGCCCGTGCTTTTTCCATCCTGCATTCGGAAACATTCACCATCATGCATTGTCAGATGTCGTCAATAGTCCGGAAGCCTTGCGCTTCCGTCGAAGCCTGAATGTTGCCGGCAATCCGGTCTGTCAAAAGTGCGTGTGCTCCCTGCACATTCCCCGGCAGCCCACGACGGGATAGGGAGACCTGAAATCTTGACGTGCGATGCGTTCCTGACCCTGTCCCTCGAAATTCCCTCGCGCAATCTATGGTTTAAAGGTGAAATCCAGGCTTTTGGCTTCACCCGCCGCCACCGTGATTTTCTGGTTTTGAACGCCTAGTTTTTCCTGCCACGCGGTAATCGTGTAGGAACCGGGCGGCAAATTCTTCAAGTCGAACTTTCCGTCCTTGTCGCTTACGACGAAATAGGGGTGCTTGAACACTGCAATATAGCCCTTCATCCAAGGGTGCACATTGCACTTCACCGGGATCGCAATCTCCTCGCGCGCAAATGTCTTTTCGAGCGGGACGCCGTGAGGCTGAGTCATGTTCCACTCCCGGTTGTTGGCCGGATTGGGATGAATGTTGTGGGTGGTTTCGTCGCTGTTCACCACGTCGAGTTTCTGGTTGGCTTGCAACGCCAACACGTGCGGCTTGTACTGGCAGCCTTTCTGCTCAAACACAACGGGCTCTGACGGCGGTTCAAAAGTGCGGGTACCTAGCCCATCGGAAACATAAATGACCACGTTGGCGAGGCCGCCATCGGCGCCGACAACGACGTCTTCCGTCACGACAGGCGTGGCATGTGCCTTCGCACAGATTGGATCTTGCGACATGTCGATGCGCGTCCCTTTGGGAGGAGTGCCTTCGAACTTGACGACGCCGGTTAACGACGCGGAGTCACCACTGGCGCCCACCGCATGTCCTGACACCCAGCCTGACAGTGAGGATGCAATCACAACGAAGACTGATAGGCAGCTGCTCTTTTTCATTTTCATTCCTAACCCACTTTCCCGTCTTCGGAGTTCCGAAGACTGTTATGACGGTGACAAAATATTAGTAGTGGATGGCATAGGGCTGAGTGTGGCGGCAGCTAACGCTACGCCTCTCGCAGAGTACTTCATCTCTTACTGCATCTCTTACTGCCCCTTGGATTCATTCGCCACATCGATGTGTTTCTTTGACGTATGCAAGCTGCGGATGTAGTGCACTATGTCCCACCTCTGATCCGGGTTCATGGCATCGGCAAAGGAGGGCATCGGAGTCCCATCCAGGCCGGTAACCAAGTCGCGGAACATTTCCCCATCCGTCTCTCCACACTTAAAGCGGGTTCCGCCGGTAAAGTCGAAAGGAGCGATCGGATAACCCTTGTTATCCGTGAGTGCAGCGGCCGACGGGCCATGTCCCCGGCCATCCTTACCGTGACAGGCCCAGCAATTCAGGCTCTGGAAAAGTTCAGCCCCGCGCTTCACACTCTCGGGAGAAGACGGTGGTTCCGGCGGTATCACTACCGGCGCACCCGGTTTCTCTTCCTGGAATGATGGCGAGAACGTCTTTATGTATGCGACCAGGTCGGCGCGTTCCTGCCGGAGCAACGGTTTCCAGGAAGGCATCCCGCTGGCGTGAATGCCACGACTGATGGTGTCATAGAGGTCGCTGTCGAGAGGCAAGCTCCCGCTAGGCGTAGACCGGCATTTGAATATGGCTTTCGTAAAGTCGCGGGGTTTCGGGTCAAGATACGCTGCACTTTCGCCTCGTCCATCCCCCTCTGGACCGTGGCAGAAGATACAGTAGCGTTGGTAGAGGGCCTTTCCACGGTTAGCCCTGCCGACTAGTTTGCCGATGTGGCTTTCTTGTGCGACCCCGGTTCCCATCGACAATAGGGAAGCAAGGAGCACAACGGTGCTGATCAACCTGAGTTTCGTGTGCACAGTGTGCCTCCTCAGAAGTCGAAATCAAAACCCATCAGAAGGCTGTTGCTGACGTCGTCTTTGCCGGACAAGGGAGCGGCTCCAGCGTTGGTGATGCGGGAATATTCTTGTAGCCAAGCGAATCCGGCACGCGTGCTCATAATCGGGTACCAGCGATATCCTACCGTCCAGATATCGAGATTCCCTAAATTGCGGGGGATCGCCGGATTTGCTTCCTTAGACATCCGAGTCAGCTCGTACCTGCCGATGAAAATCAATTTGGGATTGGGATTGTAATGGCCCTCGACGAAGCCGCCGTTCCATGACGGCCCCGCCGCCCCGATTGGGAGCAATGCGGGTTGGTTGGCCGGCACAGCATTGCCGAGGAATACGTTGTCGCGTCCATGCATGAAAAACGTGTAGAAGTCGAACTTGTCGACGTACCAATGTCCGTATACCCCGGCTCGATAAAAGCTGCGGTTTCCCATGCCGGTTCCGGGAATGGGGTTGCCCCCGTTGGTCTGAAAGAAGGTTGGCGACTGGCCGAGATAGCCGTATCCGCCCAACTGCTGCTTTCCCAGCCGAGGCACCTCGAACGCTTGACTAAAGTTCAAATACACATCGTAGGTTTGGTTCGTGGGCAAGCCCGTCCCGCCATTATTGCTGCTGACCACGGCAACAGAATATCGCGTGTAATCGTTGTCTGAGTGACCGAGGAGTTCAACACCGAGTTGGTCAGCGCCAATACCTGAGAAGAAATTGTGGTCTCCGGGTGGTGTGAAAAAATAGTTGTAGTAAAGCCCCCCCGTGTTGCTGAGGAGAAGAGAACGTTCTTGCGAAATGGGATTATCCAGTTCAAACTTGCCCATCTTCAGGTTTAGCCAATGCGATCCTGCAAGATTGTCGAGGCGTGCCCATGCCTGTGACAACGAAATGCTGCTGTTTCCTATAAATGGTTGCACGAAGAACGAAATGTTCTTGTAAAGGGTGCCGGCGGTGATGACGTTAACTCCGCCGAGGTCGAAACCGGACGTAGTCACCGTGGACTCGACGAGACCACTGCTTGCATTCCCTGGGACTACGTCGACCGCCCGGCGGTTATTGCTCTCCCGGTGCCACTGGGGCGTCGTGCGGAACATGATCGGCCAATACCCAGGTTCCTGATAGATGGGTGCGTCACGATCATTGCCCAACTGATATCCATTGTCTTTGAAGGTCTGCCCAAAACTGTTAAGCATGGGCCAGGCCTCGTGACAGGCGGAGCAGGGCAGGCCGAATTTGCGGGCGAAGGCAGGAATACCAAACGCCGGCTGTACAGCCGTCAAAAGAGTCCCCAGTGCCAACAACTGCAGGCCGATCTGTTTCAAACTGACCATTCCCATGACCTCCACCGATGCGCTCGTCACCCGGCCGAGTTCTGCCGGAAGGTACGCTGTAGTTCTTCAGGAACAAACTTGTAGCCGACTCCGTGAACGGTCCGAAGAAAGATGGGAGAGTCAGGATTGCTCTCAATCTTCCGTCGCAGCTTCGCGATGCAGTTGTCCACGGTGCGGTGGCTGGCGCGCTTCCGTTTTGGCCAGACGGCGCCAATCAGTCTTTGGCGAGAGACAACGATTCCCGGTCTAGCGAAAAAAAACTTCAGCACTTTGAACTCCTGCAGGGTCAATCCAACAGGCTGATCGCCGCGCCAGAGCTCCATTTTTCCGAAGTCCAGCGAGATCTGGCCGAACCGCGCCACCTGACCGATTTTCGTGACCTTGAAATCTGTCATGTTCAGCTTTTGCGGTTGCACTGGAATTAACGTCGACGCATAGGTTATCGACGGCGACGCGAGTGGCTTGTCACAGAACTGTCACATTCTCGTCAAATCCTTGCGCCTGATTGTCTTCGGAGTGAAACCCACTCAGCTCTTAGTGGCCGCCTGAGCTGCGCGGCTGAAGTGCCCGGAGCAAGAATCACTACCACGACGCAGGCAAAAATCCGATCCCCGAGGCGCAGCGTGCGAAAAGCGTAGCGCAAATTCTGCAGCAGGATGTCGCCATCAGAATGTACCTGCAACTTGTCGAACAACTACCGCCGCCAATTGACCATTTCCTCTCCCTCGAGGGCCCGCGCGAGTTCTCCTACCCGGAGCCTGCTGCCAATCGAGGAGAGGGCCTCCTCATCAAGTTGTTTGCAGCTGCTTTGGGCTCGGGCAGAATTGGTTCTCGAGATTGTTGCCAGATCATTTCAGCCCTACCAGGACGTGGTCCGAAAACTGTCCAATCATGGACAGTTGAATCCTCAACCGGACATCCGTCGTCTGGCCGCCGGGGCTGCGCGTCGTCTCATTCTGTTGCGTTTCAATGACTTGCAATGTCCGCACGAGTGGCGCGGAACTTGCCACTACCCGGGGTGATGGATATCGCTCGTCCCGAGTTCAAACTACAAAAACGCAAGCGGCAGATCGCGGTGTCTGCCGTGGCCATCGTGGTTATCGCTTTCGTGACCGTCGCAGTCTACCGGCTGCGCCCGGCGGCACCCACAGTCGAGCGCGGTACCGTCTGGACCGATTCGGTCAAGCGCGGCCCGATGCTGCGCCAGGTACGCGGAGTGGGCACTCTCGTGCCCTCTCAGGAAGCCGTCCTGCAGATCCCGGCGGAAACCGAGGCGACGGTGGTACGGATTCGTATGCTCCCGGGCTCTCTGGTCAAGGCTGACAGCCTGCTGCTCGAGATGAGTAATCCCCAAGTCGAACAGGCCGCCATTGACGCGCAACTTCAGCTAAAAGCGGCAGAGGCTGAGTACCAGAGCCAGCGCATGACTCTCGAAAGCTCTCTGATGAACCAGAAAGCCGGCGCGGCTACGGTGCAGGCAGACTACGCGCAGGCACAATTGCAGGCGCAAACCGACAAGGCGCTTTACGATCTCGGCGTGATCTCTGGACTCGCGTACAAGGCGTCGAAAGGCAAGTCCGACGAACTCACCACCCGCAACGGGTTGGAGGGCCAAAGGCTGACCAGTACTCAACAAGCCATCGATTCGCAACTTGCCGAGCAGCAGGCCAAAGTAGAACAGATGCGAGTTCTCGCCCAGTTAAAGAAGAAGCAACTGGACGCCCTCAAGGTGCGTGCCGGCATCGTTGGCGTGCTGGTTGAATTGCCGCTGCACGTTGGCGAGCACGTCTCTCCTGGAGCAATGCTGGCCAAGGTTGTGCAGCCAAATCACCTGATGGCTGAGTTGAAAGTAGCGGAGACGCAGGCGCGCGATGTCCAGATTGGCGAACCGGCTTCAGTCGATACCCATAATGGAGTCATTGGCGGTGAAGTTACGCGAGTGGATCCGGCCGTGCAAAACGGAACGGTGACCGTCGACGTCAAACTAACGGGCGAACTTCCCAAGGGAGCGCGGCCCGACCTGAGTGTGGATGGCACGGTCGACCTAGAACGTCTGGACAACGTCTTGTACGTGGGACGGCCGGCGTTCGGGCAGGAGAACAGTACGATCAGTCTTTTCAAGCTCGGCTCCGATGGGCATGAAGCGATTCGAATTCCCGTCAAAGTCGGGCGAGCTTCGGTGAATTCAATTCAAGTTGTGGATGGGCTGCACGAAGGCGACACGGTCGTGCTCTCCGACATGTCGCGTTGGGATAATACGGACCGCATTCGACTCCAGGATTAAGAACAAGACTTCAGAAATCGAGGCAAAGCACCCATGACAGAAGCCAACCTACCTTTGATTCAGATTGCAGATATGACCAAGGTTTTCTATACCGACGAGATTGAGACCCATGCACTCTCGGGCGTCCACCTTTCGATCGCCAGGGGCGAATATGTCGCCATGTCGGGGCCGTCGGGGTGCGGCAAGTCGACGCTGCTTTCCATCATTGGCTTGCTCGACACCCCCACCGCCGGACGCTACCAGCTCAATAGCAAGCCGGTTGAAAACCTGGACTTCGCCGAGCGCGCCCGTATCCGCAACCAGGAAATCGGTTTCATCTTTCAGAGTTTTAACCTGATTGGCGACCTGACGGTTTACGAGAACGTCGAACTGCCTTTGACTTATCGCCAAAGAATGCCTTCTCCTGAACGTAAAAAGCGAGTCATGGAAGCGCTCGAGCGCGTGGGTATGGCTCACCGCCTGCGGCACTATCCTTCGCAGTTGTCCGGCGGTCAGCAGCAGCGCGTGGCTGTGGCGCGCGCATTGGCGGGAAAGCCTTCCATTCTGCTCGCGGACGAGCCCACTGGAAATCTGGATTCGCGCAACGGCGAAGCAGTCATGGAGCTTCTGGCTGACCTTCATCGCGAGGGGGCAACGATTTGCATGGTGACGCACGATCCGCGCTTCGCCAAACACGCCCAACGCGAGGTACATCTGTTCGATGGAAAAGTGGTAGCGGAAGAAGAACTCCATAAATTGATGCAGGACGCGAGCGCATGAACGGCCTCGTCCAAGACCTTCGCCAGGCTCTGCGGCAATTTCGGAAGAGTCCCGGGTTTTTTTCTGTTGCTGTACTGACCCTGGCGTTGGGTCGGCATCATGGCTGGATGGTGGGCGGCATTCGGCGTGGGCCGTTTGGCCGGGGACTTCATCGTTGGCGAGACGCCGAACGACCCGGTTACTTATCTGAGCGTATCGATATTGCTGGTGCTGTGGCGCTTCTCGCCAGCCACGTACCCGCGAACAGGGCAGCCATGATCGAACCCAATGTAGCCCTGCGCTATGAGTAGGATGAATCATGACAGGCTTAACCCAAGACCTTCGCTACGCGCTGCGACAGCTCCTCAAAAGCCCCGGCTTCGCTGCAGTTGCCGTGGTCACGCTGGCACTCGGCATCGGCGCCAACACGGCCATTTTCAGCGTGGTCAACGGCGTCTTGCTGCGTCCTTTGGCGTTCAAGGACCCGGACACGCTGGTTCGCGTCTGGCATGTTCCGCCTCCCGCGAGCTTTCCCGGAATGACGAGGTTTTCGGTCTCCGCGGCAAACTATTTTGATTGGGAAAATCAGAACCATGTCTTCGACCGAATGGCCATCTACACCTACCGCGGATTTGCCCTGACCGAAGGCGACAAACCCGAGCAGGTAGCTGGTTGCGCGGCAACATCCGGATTTTTTTCCACCCTCGGAGTGCAACCTATTCTCGGCCGGGCGTTCACGCCCGAGGAGGACCAGCCGGGCCACTCCAACGTTGTGGTGCTCAGCCATCGCCTATGGCAAGAGCACTTCGGTGCGAATCCTGCCATCGTCAGCCAGAACATCAACCTGGACGGCCAGAGCTATCTCGTGGCCGGTGTCATGCCAGCGGCTTTCCAGTTTCCGGACTTTGCGCAGATGTGGACGCCCATGGCGTGGACTGACAAAGAGCGGGCAGTCCGAGGAGAGCATCACTCCGTGGTCATCGCCCGCTTGCGGCCAGGCGTCGAACTGAAGCAGGCCCAGGCGGAGATGAACACAATCTCCAGCCGACTGGAACAGCAGTATCCGGCGGACGACAAGGGATGGGGTGCGCTCGTGGTTCCCTTGCATGATGATATGGTCAGCGACGTACGCCCGGCTCTGATGGTTTTGCTGGGAGCCGTCGGTTTTGTTCTGCTCATCGCCTGCGTCAACGTGGCAAACCTGGTTTTGGCAAGAGCCTTCGGACGCCAAAAAGAGATCGCCATTCGAACCGCGCTCGGAGCCAGCTCCGCTCGCGTGCTTCGCCAGATTCTTACTGAATCGGTGCTGCTTGCAGTCGTTGGCGGCGCGCTCGGCCTGACCTATGCTGAGGCCGCAATCCGGCTCATCATGGCATTCCTGGCAGACAAGGTTCCCCACTCGGTTGAAGTTGGGTTGGACACCAGGGTTCTTGCCTTCACAGCAGGGATTTCCGTGGCGACTGGGATTCTGGCCGGGATTCTTCCGGCCCTGCGACTGACTCGCGGCAATGTAAATCAATCGTTGAAACAGGGGCTCGGTCGCACTGATTCCGATTCCAGCGGACATCGGACGCGCAGCATTCTGGTGGTCTCGGAAGTTGCTCTTTCGCTGATGTTGCTCGTGGGAGCTGGCCTGCTGATCCGCAGTTTTCAGAAGCTTCATGGGGTGAATCCGGGATTTGATTCACACAGCGTGCTGACCATGAATGCCATGGTTTCGAACTCCAAATTTCCGCATCCTGCCGAGCAAGCCGCCTTCTTCGAGCAGGTGCTCGAGAAAGTCCGAACCCTGCCCGGTGTCGAATCGGCCGGAGTGGTGGATGACATTCCGCTCGACAATGGAGGCTCGCACCAACCGATCACGATTGAAGGTCGGCCCATATTGCCCATGTCGGAGCAGCCAGAGGTCGACGTTCGACTCGCCAGCCCCGGTTACATGAGCGCGCTGCACATCCCGATTCTGCGCGGCCGCGATTTTAGTGAGCAGGATATCGCCGCTAGGCCCAAGGTAGTTCTCATCAGCGAATCCATGGCCCGCCAGTTCTGGCCGGGTGAGGACGCACTCGGCAAGCGCCTGACGCTTACCTTTTCATCGGATATGGTCCGGGAAGTCGTCGGAATCGTGGGCGATGTGAAGATCGACGGCCTTGACCAGACTCGTCCGAGCGCAACTCTCTACACTCCTCTGAGCCAGGTTTCCGTGCCCTCCACCGGGGGATGGAGTTCATTCCCGATGACTCTTGTGGTGAGATCGTTTTCCAGTCCCGCGGGCTTGACCTCCGCCGTGTCCAATGCCGTTCATGAAGTGGATCGCGAGATGCCCTTGCGCGACATCTTCACCATGGACGAGCTGGTTCGGAATTCTCTCTCGCAACAACGATTCGACATGCTGCTGCTGGGTGCTTTCTCCGGCCTCGCGTTGTTGTTGGCCGCTGTGGGCATCTATAGCGTGCTGTCGTATAACGTGAAACGGAGCGTGCGCGAAATCGGAATTCGCTTGGCGCTTGGCGCCCAAGTTGGGGATGTGTTACGCCAAGTCGTGATGGAGGGCATGAAGCCAGCTCTGCTGGGCACAGCTCTGGGGGTTGTTGGCGCGCTCGCGCTAGGACGACAGCTGTCGAGCCTCATCTTCGAGGTGAAACCCACAGACCCCATCACGTTCGTAGCGGTAACAGTCCTGCTCGCGCTGATCGCCTTCTTGGCGAGTCTTATCCCAGCCTATCGCGCGGCAAGAGTGGATCCCATGACGGCCCTGAGGTACGAGTAGGGACAATGAGCCGATGAATACTTTCATCCAGGATCTTCGCTATACCCTGCGCCAGTTGCGCAAGAGTCCGGGATTCGCTGGCACCGCGATCCTGATCCTTGCCATGGGCATGTGTGCCAGCATCGCCATTTTTGGTTTTGTCGATGCTGCGTTGATCAAGCCCTTGCCTTACTCGAATCCTGCGCGACTGGTTGAGGTAACTGAGAGTGTCGCCATGATTCCGCGCGCCAATCTATCTTACCCCGACTATCTCGACTGGAAGAGGCTCAACCAGGTCTTCGGTTCGATGGATGTCTATGACGGAACCGGTTACCTGCTGCGCACGCCCTCAGGCACCGAGCCCGTGCCTGCAACGCGGGTGAGTGACGGATTCTTTCGCACGTTGGGAATTGCCCCGCTTCTGGGCCGCGATTTTTATGCCGGCGAAGATTCGCCCGCAGCCCCCAAGACCGTGATGCTGAGCTACACCACCTGGCAGAAAAGATTCGGCGGAAGCCGGGATGTCATTGGCGAGACAGTCACCCTCAGCGGTGTTCCCTTCACGATTGTCGCAGTGCTGCCCGAGAGCTTCCAATTTGCCCCCAGGGGAAACGCGGAGTTCTGGACGACGCTTCACGCCTCCGATTCCTGTGCCCTCCGGAGAAGCTGTCACAACCTCACCGGAATTGCGCGGCTGAACGACGGCATCTCCGTAGAGATGGCGCTCGCCAACATGAAGTCGATTGCGCGCCAACTGGAGTTGGAGTATCCCGCGGATAATCGCGACCAGGGAGCTTTCGTGGCTCCTCTTTCCGAGGTGATGGTTACCGACATCCGTCCCATCCTGCTGGCGCTGCTCGGCGGTGCCGGATTGCTGCTGGTGATTGCGTGCGTGAATGTGTCGAGTTTGCTCTTGGTTCGCTCGGAAAGCCGCAGGCGTGAGATTGCGGTGCGTGGGGCGCTCGGCGCGTCGCGCGCCCGATTGATACGTCAGTTCATTACCGAGGGAGCGGCGATCGTTACGGCCGGCGGCGTGTTGGGCCTGGCTGCGGCCGGTGCCGCCATGAACATCCTCACCCGGCTCATCTCGAAGGATATGCTGACGGGTATGCCGTATCTAAGCGGGCTCAGCTTGAACTCTCATGTGCTGACCTTCGCGGCCGTCGTGTCCGTTTTTGCCCTCGCCCTGTTCTCTGTTCCTCCGCTAGCTCGCCTGCCGCTGACCAAACTGCGAGAGGGACTGAACCAGGGAGGCCGCGGTTACGCGGGAACGTTGTGGCGCCGTTTTGGCGCACACCTGGTCGTCGTTGAAATGGCGATCGCGGTGGTTCTTTTGGTAGGCGCCGGACTTCTGGCTAAGAGTTTCTATCGGCTTCTCCACGTGGACGTCGGATTCCAAATCGACCATCTGGCCACCCTGGAAGTTGCGTTGTCCGACGCCAGTTATGCGAAAGACGAACAAGTTGTAGCGGTTAGTCGACAAATCGTAAACCGGATTCGAAGCTTACCGGGTGTCCAATCTGTCGGCTTCTCGACCGTGTTACCCGTAAGCTTCAATGGCAACACGGATTGGATCAGGTTTGTGGGCCGTCCATACCACGGCGAACACAACGAAGTGAATCAGCGGGAGGTGAGTTCCGCATTCTTCTCCACACTGCAGGCCAAACTCTTGCGCGGCCGCTACTTCACGGATGCCGATGAGGCCTCGAAGCCTCAGGCAGTCGTTATCAATGAGACCTTGGCAAAGAAATACTTTCCCGGCGAAGACCCTGTCGGCAAGAGGATAGGCGACACGCAACTGACGCCGAAGTCGATCAAGGAGATTGTGGGCGTTGTGGAAGACGTAAAGGACGGTTCGTTGGATTCAGATACTTGGCCGGCTGTCTATTATGCATTCAACCAAAACCCCGACACTTACTTCTCTCTCATACTGCGCACTTCGCAGTCCGAGTCATCTGTGTTGCCCAGCCTGGCCTCGGCCATCCACGAGATCGATTCTGGCATCGGCACCATGAACGAGACCACGATGACCGCCAGAATCAACGATTCGCCGACCGCATATCTCCACCGTTCGTCCGCTTGGCTTGTGGGCGGCTTCGCATCCATGGCGTTGCTGCTGGCTGTCGTTGGGCTCTACGGCGTGATCGCGTATTCGGTGAACCAGAGAACTCGGGAAATCGGCGTTCGTATGGCGCTGGGTGCGCAGCGTGGCTCGGTGTGCCAACTGATCATGAAAGAGGCTGGCTGGGTGGCCGGTGTCGGAATTGCCGTGGGCCTTCTCGGCTCCATCGGCGCCGCCACTCTCATTCGCGGGCTGCTGTTTGGAGTCCGATCCTGGGACGCGGCAACCCTGATCGCGGTTTCTGGCGTGTTAGCAATTTCGGCATTACTCGCGTCCTATGTTCCCGCCCGTCGCGCCGCGAAGGTCGATCCCATGGTGGCGCTGCGTTGCGAATGAAATCCTCAGGTGAGTGATGAGAACTTTACTCCACGATTTTCGTTATGGATTGCGACGTCTGCTAAAGTCGCCGGCATTCACAACTGTCGCGGTCGTCATACTGGCCCTCGGTATCGGTGCCAACTCGGCAATCTACACACTCCTCGACCAAGTTTTATTGCGCAGCCTGCCGGTGAAAGAACCGGATCGCCTCGTGCTGCTGCGTTATTCGGGTGCGAACAATGGATACTCCTCAACGCGCACTGACGAGTATTTGTACTTCTCCTACCCGATGTACCGTGATCTGCGGGATCACAATTCAGTATTCAGCGGCCTCCTTGCGACAGCCTGGGCCCAGGTCGGCGTGCAATGGCATAACGAGCCCGGCCTCGCGGAGGCGGAACTGGTCTCCGGCAATTACTTCGACGTCCTCGGAGTGCAGCCGGCACTGGGCCGCTTGTTCGTCCCTTCCGAAGACGTCGCGCAAGAATCCGACCCTGTCGTCGTGTTGAGCTTCTCGTATTGGCAGCGCCGATTTGGCTCCGATCCGCGCATTTTGAACCAAAGCGTCTCCATCAATGGCCATCCCTTTACCGTGGTCGGCGTGGCCGCTCCCGGCTTTCATAGCGTCTTCTCGGGCGACAGCCCCGCAATCTTCGTGCCCATGATGATGAAGCCTCAGATCACGCCAGGCTGGAATGATCTCGACGCACGCCGTTCATCGTGGTTGAACATCATTGGACGGTTGCAGCCTTCACTCCCTCGCGACCAGGCGCAGGCCGGGATCGATCCCCTTTGGCACTCGATCCGCGCCCAAGAGTTCAACGAGATGGGACACTCCTCTGAACGGCTCCGGGAAGCATTCCTCACAAAATCGCACTTATTCCTCGTCGACGGCTCGCGCGGTGTGCGCACGACCGGCGGCGTCGTCACAGCTCTGTTGGTCGTCATGGCAATGGCAGGGTTGATGGTGCTCATGGCCAGTGCCAACGTAGGAGGCCTTCTGCTCGTGCGAGCCGGGGCACGCACTCGTGAGATTTCTCTGCGTTATGCACTTGGCGCCAAACGACGGCAGGTGATTCAGCAGTTGCTGGCAGAGGGACTGTTGCTGGGCCTTGCTGGCGGGATTGCCGGAATTGTCCTGGCTCCGCAGATCTCGGCGTTCCTGACGCGAATTTTGTGGGCCAAGACGAACGGGGAACTGGCATTCTCCTCTCATCCCGATTTTCGCGTTCTCATCTTCAACTTTGCTCTTACTCTTCTGGTGAGCTTGCTCTTCAGCCTGGCGCCAGCAGTTCAATTCTGGCGTCCGAACTCTGCGCCCGCGCTCAAGCAACAGATGTCAACCATCGCAAGAGGCCCGCTTCGGTTGCGCCGCGCCCTGGTGGTGGCGCAAATCAGCCTCAGCCTCCTGTTGCTTATTGCGGCCGGGCTTTTTGTAAGAACCCTGCGTAACCTCAAAACTTTGAACGTGGGGTTTACGACCGAGAACTTGATCACATTCACCATCGACCCTCGCCTTGCGGGATACGAACCGGGACAGACCGCGAGCCTTTATCGACGGATATTGGAAGAAGTCGGCAAGCTTCCCGGCGTGCGCCTCTCGGCCGCGACTACCGACCCTGAGTTGTCCGACCACAATACTGGCAGCAATATCACCATCGCTGGCTATCACCCCACGGAAAACGAAGACATGAACGTGGAGTGGGCCAGAGTCAGTTCTGGCTACTTCACCACGCTGCGCGTGCCGCTTCTAGCCGGCCGGGAGATCATCGATCAAGATCGGTTGGGCACTCAGAGAGTAGCGGTCGTCAACGAGAGCTTCGCGCGCCAGTATTTTGGACGGCCGCAAAACTCGATTGGTCATTACTTCGGCAAAGGCGCCGGAGACGTGAAGACTGATATTCAAATCGTTGGGGTTGTAAAGGACGCCCGGCACACGGGCGTTCGAGAGAACATCCTTCGCTCAGTGTTTACCCCTTATCTGCAGGAAGAACGAACCGGGGGAAACTCGTCGGGGATGACTTTCTACGTCCGCACTTGGCAAGCGCCGGAGAGTGCGGAAAACACGATCCGACAATCGATGCAAATGTTGGACACAAAGCTGGTGCTGAATGATTTTCATACGATGCAAGAACAACTGGATGAGAACTTGACCACCGAGCGAGCAATTGCTCTTCTGGCATCAGGTTTTGGAATGTTGGCCGGGCTCATGGCTGCGATTGGCATCTACGGAGTGCTTTCCTACTCCACGGCACAGCGCACTCACGAAATCGGCATACGGGTCGCCCTAGGCGCGACGCGAGGCAGGGTTATCCGTATGGTCCTGACTGAAGTTTCCTGGCTGGCTGGCATCGGCATTGTTGCCGGATTACCAGTCTCGTTGCTGCTCGCGCACGCGGTCCGCAGTCAGCTGTTTGGCGTATCGACCAGCGACCCACTGACAATCTGGGTTGTGTGTTTGGCAGTCGTGGCCGTTGGATTCGCATCGGCGGCATTGCCGGCACGACGGGCTGCTAAGGTCGATCCCATGGTGGCGCTTCGATGCGAGTGAACCCTATGGAAGCGATTGTTCAAGATCTTCGCTACGCCCTCCGTCAGTTGCGCAAGAGTCCTGGATTCGCCGCAGTTGCAGTCTTCACCTTGGCGCTTGGGATTGGCGCGAACTCTGCGATTTTCACTGTGGTCAATGCTCTGCTGCTCAAGATGTTGCCGGTCAAAGATCCGCAGCAGCTTGTCGTAGTGGGGGATCCCACGCTAGCTAATCAACGTTCCAACGGTAATCCGCGCACCGACGTTTTCTCGTACCCGTTATACAAGGAGTTGCGCGACCACAACTCCGTTTTTGCGGCACTCTGTGCGGCCGCAACCGATCATCGCATCGAGGTCGGTACCGGGCAAAGCGCTGCAATCGACGAGAAAGTCACAGGACGCATGGTAAGCGGAAACTATTTCAACGTCCTCGGGCTCGAAGCTGCCACGGGTCGTCTGTTTTCCGATTCCGACGACACCGCCGAAAACGCGAATCCAGTCGTCGTGCTCGGATTTCAATACTGGCAGCGGAAGTTCGCGGGTTCGCCCTCAGTTCTCGACCACCAGCTCCAATTGAATGGGTATCCCTTTACGGTCATCGGCGTAGCTCCCCCTGGTTTTGAAGGGGACGTGGTGGGGGAACAGATGGCCCTGTTCGTTCCGTTGAGCATGCAGCCCGAGATCGTTCGTGGGCGCCACTGGCTCAAGTCGGGGAACAATTCCTGGCTTTCGCTGATCGGCCGTTTGCAATCGGGCATTACTGCTGCCCAGGCCGAGGCCAATCTGAATGTCGTATTTCAACAGGCGGCGCACGCCGATTACGGAGCCGCACTTTCTTCCGATGATAGGAACGCGCTGCGCGACGCCCACATAAGAGTTTACGGGGGAGGAGGTGGGGTTTCCGACCTGCGTGGCAACTATCGCGTTCCATTGTTGCTGTTGATGGGCCTGGTTGGATTGGTGCTGCTGATCGCGTGCACAAATGTCGCCAACCTCCTTTTCGCGCGATCTTCCACTCGCAACAAAGAGATTGCCGTCCGCCTGGCTATCGGCGCAAATCGCGGGCGAGTATTGCAGCAACTTCTCACCGAAAGCGTTCTGCTATCGCTCGCTGGAGGTATTGCGGGCTCCTTGCTTGCAATCTGGGGCGTTCACCTACTGATTGGAATTCTTGGATCGGACACGACTCTTCCCCTGTTTCCCGATTGGCGTGTGCTTTCATTCACTCTCACGGTATCGATGGCTACGGGGATCCTGTTCGGCCTGGTTCCGGCGCTCGAGACCATGAAGGTGCGGGTCTCCCCCGCGCTGAAAGACGCGAACCGGGCCATCCCCTCATCGTCGTCACGAACTGTGTGGGGCAAAGGATTGATCGCTGGTCAAGTCGCACTGTCTCTACTCGTGCTCTTCGCCGCCAGCCTGTTAGTGCGCAGCCTGAAAAAACTAATGGACCAGGATTTTGGCTACCGTCGCGATCATCTGATCATCGCTCGCATGGACCCTGTCGGTGCTGGTTATAACAGCCAGACGATGAAACAGCTGGCCCAGCAGCTGGTCCCTCGCCTTCGGAGCACACCCGGGGTGCACGCCGTCACTTACTCCGCCAATGGATTGTTCTCGGGCAGCGAATCTGACGATGCCATTATCGTTCCCGGTTTCGCCCCCAGCAGCCCCGCCGATCGCACTGCGGCGGAGGACTACGTTGGTCCCGATTATTTCCAAGTGGTGGGCATTCCCATTCTGCTAGGCCGCGGAATTGAGTCGCAGGACACCCCTACCTCGACACGCGTAGCCATAGTGAATGAAGCTCTGGTTAAGCGTTTCTTCAACGGCGAGAATCCCGTGGGTCGTCAGTTCCGAATCGACGATGCGGATTGGCTCGACAAGCCTCTCACGATCGTCGGCGTCTCTCATGATGCAAAAGACCACGGCAGCGGCATCCGCGAAGCGGTCAAGCCGCGTTTCTACCAGGCGTTTCAACAAACCCCTGACCCCGTCCAAATCGTAATCGAGGCGCAAGCTCATGGTGTGCCCTCTCAAGTCGTGTCCAGTGTAATAAGCCAGATCAAGGCAACTGATCCTCATTTGCCACTCTCGTTTGTAAAGACGCTCGACAGCCTGGTCTCGGCCAGCGCGGCGAATCAGATCGCACTGGCCAAGATTTCGGGTTTCTTTGCAGGACTGGCGTTGCTGCTCGCATGCGTTGGGCTCTACGGGGTCATGTCGTATACGGTCGCCGGGCGGACGCGCGAAATCGGCGTCCGTATGGCGCTGGGCGCCCGGCGCGGCGATGTTTTGGGATTGGTGTTGCGCGAGGCCATGCTGCTGGTAGCAGCCGGCATTGTGATCGGAGTTCCGCTCGCCCTGGCCGGCGGTCGGGTATTGCACAGCTTCCTTTTCGGCTTGAGAAGTACGGATCTTCTTTCGCTGACTGCCGTGGGTGTGCTGCTCGGAACGGTTGCAGCCGTGGCCGGGTTCATTCCAGCCAGGCGCGCCGCGAAAACCGACCCCATGGTGGCTCTTCGGTACGAGTAGAGAGGGATGCGAATGAGATTACTAATGCAAGACTTTCGCTACTCCCTGCGCCAGCTGCACAAAAGCCCGGGCTTCACGGCGGTTGCTGTGCTCACCCTGGCACTGGGAATTGGGGCAAATACCGCTGTCTTCAGCGTCGCAAATGGAGTACTCCTGCGCGATCTGCCCTACACCGACTCGCAGCGCCTGGCACTGCTGTGGAGTATTGGACCTAACGGCGACAACCGCGATCAGCTTTCTTTCACTGATATCGACGACTATCGCGCACAGAATCATGCCTTCGAGAACGTGGTCGCTTTTGGAGGCTGGACCGGCACTTTGACTGGAACTGGCGATCCTGCTCGCATTCCAGGAATGCAGGTAGGCAACGGTTACTTATCCCTTATGCGAGTCAATCCCATGCTCGGCCGCGACTTCCTGCCGGAGGAGCAGATTGAGGGCAAGGACCAAGTCATCATTCTCACCTACGGGTTGTGGCAGAGCCGGTTCGCGGGGGATGCCGGTGTTGTGGGCAAGCAAGTCAGTTTGAGCGGAAAGCCGTACACTGTCGTTGGGGTCACCCCGAAAGACTTTCCCATGCTGCCGGTCACCCTCGTTGATGGTCCCGCGCAGTTTTACCGGCCTGTCGCAGAAAAGCATGACGACCGGCAGAGATTATCGCGGCACCTGCGCGCCATCGCCCGCTTGAAACCGGGAGTTTCGATTCCGCAGGCCGCATCAGATTTAGAGGTCGTCAATCGCGGGCTGGCAAAGCAGTTCCCCGACGAATACTCAACCCCGGACATACGTGTCGTAAAGCTCCGAGACGACATTGCCGCCGGATTGCGTCCTCAGATCTTGGTTTTGTTGGGAGCCATCGGCTTTCTACTGCTGATCGCCTGTACGAATCTTTCCAATTTGCTGCTGGCGCGCGCCATCGGACGTCAGAAGGAGGTTCGAATCCGGTCGGCATTGGGTGCGAGCCGGGCACGGTTAGTGCAGCAGATTCTGATCGAGAGCATGCTAATCGCCTTATGCGGCGGCACGGTCGGAATTCTGCTGGCGTTCGGTGGCACAAAAGCCATCGTGGCTATCGGCGCGAGGGTGATTCCTCAACTGGTAAATGTATCGCTGGATGGTCGTGTGCTCCTGTTCACCATCGGGCTCAGTCTGGCAACGGGTTTGTTATTCGGTTTGGTTCCCGCCCTGCGGCTGTCAGCAATTCCTCTGAATGACACGCTGAAGGAAGGCACTCGAACCTCCAGTCTGCCTCACGATACGTTCCGCAGCGGTCTGGCCGTCAGTGAGATCGCGCTGAGTCTGGTGCTCCTGGCTGGGGCGGGTTTGCTTCTGCGTAGCTTCAGCAAGCTATACGGCGTCGATCCCGGTTTCCGGTCTGACCGCACTCTCACCATGGATATCGGCCTACCCTCCGCGAAATATCCGGAGGGAACCGAAAAGCCCCGAGCCTTTTATCAAGAACTGCTCGAACGAATCAGCCGACTCCCTGGGGTGGAGAGCGCCGGCGCAGTAAGCATTCTGCCCCTCGGGACCAATTTCGACACCGCCGGTGCTGAACCCGAAGGCTTCCTACATGATCCGGGCAAGATGCCTTATCCCGAGCGTTACGTTGTAACGCCCGGCTACCTCCGCACTCTTGGAATTCGGCTTGTCCGCGGGCGCTTCTTCGCCGACGCAGATAACCAGAGCGCACCGCTGGTCGTTCTAGTCTCGAATACGGCCGCACAACGCTGGTGGCCTGATCAAGAGCCGATCGGGCGACACGTGAAAATGCCAGGGTTTGAAGATCGGCCTCAGCCTTGGCGGACGGTGGTCGGAGTCGTCGCGGACGTCAAGCAGGCGTCCTTAGACGCCCCCACCAGCGCCCAAGTCTACCTGCCGCATGCGCAGTACAGCATCGGAGACCTCACTCTTGTGGTCCGCACAAAGTCAGATCCGCTCAACCTGGCCGACGAGGTCCGAAGACAAGTGATGAAGGGTGATCCAGAGCAAGCGGTTTCAAACATCGCGAGCATGGAGCAAGTACTCTCGGATTCGATTTCTTCACGCCGCTTCGCAGCTGCGCTTCTCGGAACCCTGGCTGTTTTGGGATTGGTTCTCGCATCGGTGGGAGTGTATGGCGTTATTTCCTATGGCGTATCACAAAGAACGCGCGAGATTGGAATCCGGATGGCCTTGGGCGCCGGGCAAGGAGAGGTTTTGTCCCTGGTCGTAGGTCAGGGGATGAAGTTGCTGCTGCTGGGAATAGCCGTGGGCACTTTCGCAGCATGGCTACTGACTCCCGTCATGTCCGGATTATTGTTTGCGATAAGACCGAGCGATCCTCTCACGTTCGCCAGTAGCGCGCTCTTTCTCGCGCTAGTGGCAGTGTTGGCATGCTACATCCCCGCGCGGCGCGCAGCCAAGGTTGATCCGATAGTGGCGTTGCGTTCCGAATAAAGACAAACTCCAGAGGTCGAGGACAAAATGATTCAACTGAAAAATATCGAACGTAGCTACAAAGCCGGCTCGGGGCAAAGCTGGGTACTGCGCCGCATCAACCTCGAGATCCGGGATGGTGAATTTATCACCTTCATGGGACCTTCCGGTGCCGGAAAGTCTTCCTTACTGAATATCCTTGCGCTGCTGGATGACGCATGGCAAGGGGAGTACTGGTTTCGCGACCAGGCCGTCCACGAGATGAAGCGCAAACAACGTGCCGAACTGGCGAAGCGGAATATCGGGATGGTCTTTCAGAGTTATCACCTGCTCGATGACCTCACGGTTCAGGAGAATATCGACCTCCCGCTCTCTTACAAAGATATTCCACGCCGCGAGCGGCAGAGCCTGGTCGCCGATACTTTGGATCGCTTTCAGATCGTTGCCAAAAAAGATTTATATCCGAGCCAGCTATCCGGAGGGCAGCAGCAACTGGTAGGAATCGCCCGCGCGGTCATTCACAAGCCGCCGCTGTTGCTGGCCGACGAGCCAACTGGCAATCTTCATTCCGGTCAAGCCAAGGAGATCATGGAACTTTTCCGCGGACTCAACCAACAAGGAACCACGATTGTGCAGGTCACCCACTCGGAAGCGAACGCAGGCTACGGCAGCCGGATCATTCAGCTGCGAGACGGCTGGTTGATAAGCGACACGGCGAATCCCTCACTCACTCAACCGGCGGAGGTCAGCGCATCTTGAGCTCATTCGCTTTCCCATCCAGAAAATTGGCAGTTTTGTTCCTTTGTGCTTGCCGAACCCTCGTCCCGGAACTTGCGTCGCAAACCACACCCACCGGAACGTCGGGCGCAACCGCGGCGGCACCATCCCAGCAGGCCTCGGGTCCGCTTCAATATGAAATGCCAAAGTCGCACAACCCGTTGAAGGCCTACCTGCCCGATGAGGTTCCAGAACCTGTACTGACAAACTCTCCGCGCCTGGCGCAATTAGTCCGCGATGCCCAACTCCAACTCTCACTCAAAGACGCCATCGATTTAGCGTTAGAGAACAATCTGGACCTAGCGATCGCTCGCTACAATCTTCCCATCGCGAATACTGATATTCTTCGCACCCAGGCTGGAGGATTCTTTCGCGGGGTGAATACCGGAGTCGTCCAGGGAACTCCCGGCGGCGGGGTCGGGGGATTCGGCACAGGCGCTCCGGGCGCCGGCGCAGGCGGCACCACCGGTGGCGCGGGTGGGGCCGGAGCAGGCGCTTCCGGCTTGGTGCAATCTACATTGGGCGCTGGAACCTTGGTGTCGTCATACGATCCGATCCTTAATCTCACGGGGGGAGAGGAGCACCAGACTTCTCCTCTGGCCAACCTGCAGATTTACGGAGTCCCGTTGCTCCAGCTCAATACCGGACAAGTGAATGCAGGTTTGACCCAGTCTTTTCCTACCGGCACAAGCATCAGTTTTTCTTTCGCCAACTCCCGGCAGACCACAAACAGTCCGTTCTTCAACCTTTCTCCCTCGTTGACTTCGACGTTTCGCTTTCAATTTCAGCAAGAGCTGCTCGCGGGTTTCGGATTCGGTCCGAACCTGCGCTACCTGAGAATTGCGCGGAATAACAAGAAAATTTCCGACATCGCCTTCAAGGATCAAGTGATCGCCACCGTCACACAGATCGAAAACATTTACTGGGACCTGGTCAGCGCCTACGAGCAGACGCAGGTGAACGAACAGTCGTATGCGTTCGCGCAGCAGACTCTCGAGAACACCAGGAAACAACTGCAGTTGGAAAGCGTTCCGGCCATGGACGTGATGCGGGCCGAGGCCGAAGTGTCGAAGCGCGACCAGGACTTGACTGTGGCCCGCACCAGCCTCCAGCTCCAGGAGACTCTGATGAAAAATGCGATCACAAAGAGTCTCGACGACCCAGTTCTTGAAGCGATGCGGGTCATTCCAACCGACAGGATGCAAACCCCGGAGGCGGGACCTAGCATGCAGGCGAGTGCGCCCATCACCGACTTGATCTCGACCGCCCTGCACCGCCGTCCCGAACTCGCGGAAACGGACATCGACCTGGTGAACCGTCAAATCAGCCGGAGCGCAGCCCGCAACGCGCTTTTGCCATCGCTTTCTCTGGTGGGCTTCTATGGGGGCTCAGGTCTCGCTGGTCCGCTGAATCCCATTTACTCCCCGAACCTGGGGCCGAATGTCTCGACGGTCCCGGTGGACTTTATGGGAGCACTGCAAAACGCTTTCAACAATACCGCCCCGGATTATTATGTGGGAGTCAATCTAAGCATTCCTATCCGGAATCGTGTAGCTAAAGCCGATCAATATCGATCTGAGCTTGAGTACCGCCAATCTGAACTGCGCATGGAACAACTGAAGAAGCAGGTTCGCATCGAAGTGCGCAACGCGCAATATGCGCTCGACCAGACCGGAGCCCGAGTTCAGGCAGCACGCAAGGCAAGGGACTTAGCCCAACGCACGTTCGACATCACCAAGAAGGAACAGGAACTGGGATCGGGATCAATCTATCAGACACTTTCGGCCCAGCGCGATCTCGCGCTGGCGGAATTAGATCTGGTGAGCGCGCAGACTACCTACGAAAAAGCTAAAGTTGAACTGGACCGCACCACCGGCGCTACCCTGGAACATAATGGCATACTGTTACAGGACGCGATCACAGGTGTGGTCTCTCACCAGTAATGGTAAATGCCTATGCCGAGTTCGACCAAATCCGGGGAACTGGAACTGTCCTCTCTCAAGCATGAGTCTGGCGCGCCTTCACGCGTGCTCGCCGCCGATGATCAGGAGCACATCCTTGAAGCTCTGGAACTGTTGCTGCGTCCCCAGGGCTATAAGGTAGACAAAGTCCGCTCACCGGCGCTGGTACGCGAAGCACTCGCGAGCAATTCTTACGATGCCGTTCTCATCGACCTCAACTACACGCGCGATACAACTTCCGGGCAGGAGGGACTCGACTTGCTTTCGCAAATTGTCTCGCTTGACTCTACCGTTCCTGTGATCGTCATGACAGCGTGGGCCAATGTGGAACTGGCGGTCGAAGCCATGCGCCGCGGAGCCAGAGACTTTGTGCAGAAGCCCTGGGAAAACGAAAGGCTTCTTTCGATTCTTCGCACCCAGGTTGAACTGCACCGTGCTCTGCAGCGGGCTGCGCGGTTAGAGGCGGAAAACCGGTTGCTTCGCGCCGAAGGTCTCCCCGATTTCATAGCAACAGCCCCCGCCATGCAACCGGTGCTCGAAACCATTGCGCGCGTGGGTCCATCCGACGCGAATGTCCTGATTACCGGTGAGCACGGAACCGGAAAAGAAATCGTCGCACAAACTTTGCATGCTTTGTCTGCGCGCTCCCCTCGTCCACTGGTAGCCGTGAATACGGGAGCGATTCCCGACGGTGTTTTTGAAAGCGAATTATTTGGCCACGTGAAGGGCGCTTTCACGGATGCGCGCACCGATCGCATCGGGCGTTTTGAGCTGGCGGACGGCGGCACCATTTTTCTCGACGAGATTGGGAACGTTCCGCTTCGCCAGCAGGCCAAGTTGTTGCGCGTTTTGGAATCGGGCGAAATCGAGCGAGTCGGATCGTCGCGTTCCCGTCGCGTCAATGTCCGCGTTCTCTCGGCCACCAACAGCGACCTTTCGGCTGCGTGTGCGTCCGGGCAGTTCCGTGAAGACCTATTGTTTCGTCTGAACACCGTCGAGATCCACTTACCCGCGCTACGCGAGCGCCGCGAAGATATCCCCGCTCTGGCAGGGCATTTTCTGGCTCGCTATGCCGCGCGATACCGGCGCCAGGTACAGAGTTTTGATTCCGCTGCCGTTCAGACATTGATGCAGTACGCCTGGCCGGGCAATGTGCGGGAACTGGAACATACCATCGAGCGCGCCGTGCTGATGTGCCGCACCGAGGAAATCCAGCCCGCTGATTTGGCGCTGAGCTCCCAGCGCCCCCAAACCCAAGGTTTGGAGGACCTCAGCCTCGAGGCGGTGGAAGCTATGCTCGTCCGCAAAGCTTTGCAGCGTTACCAAGGCAACGTGAGCCAGGCCGCAGAAGCGCTTGGACTCAGCCGCGGCGCGCTGTACCGACGGATGGAGAAGTATGGCGTTTAGCTCGCCGACGCCGAAGTCTGCGTCCCGGCCGCGAAAAAGAACCCGGCTCTTATATGAACATCGAGTAGGCTTGTACTGCTTTTTTGTGGCCCTCCCCGGTCTTTTGGTGAGCCTTGTGTTGGTGTGGATCCAGCCATGGGCTCTCGAATCTCGACTCGCGCTGATCGGCCTTGAATTGTTTGCGTGGTGGCTACTGGCCCTGGCCCTTCAGGAGCAAACCACGCGGCCACTCCAGACTCTCTCCAACGTAATCGGGGCGCTGCGCGAGGAAGACTATTCGTTTCGTGCCCGGAATGCTGTCTCGGAGGACGCACTGGGGGAGCTCTCGCTCGAAGTAAACGCTCTGGCCGACATGCTTTCCGGCGAGAAGATCCGGGCCATCGAGGCGACGGCGCTTCTGCAACGAGTGGTCGATGAGATCGACGCCCCCTTGTTTGCTTTTGATCCGGCCTCGATACTCCGCCTGGTAAATCCCGCGGGAGAGCACTTGCTGCGGCAGTCGAGAGAGCGCATGCTCGGCCGCAGCGCCGCCGATCTGAGCCTGCAGAAATGTCTGGACTCGGACAACGAGAGTCTCGTAGAACTCGATCTCAAAGACACGCAGGCGCGATGGCTTCTGCGCCGAAGTTCGTTCCGTCAGCACGGCGTGCCCCACACTCTCGTGGTTCTGGCGGATGTAAGCCGCGCTTTGCGCGAGGAAGAACGAAGGGCATGGCAGAGGCTGATTCGGGTTCTGGGACATGAATTAAGCAACTCGCTCGCGCCCATCAAGTCCATCGCCGGAAGTCTCAATTCCCGGGTCTCGTCCACCCCCATGGACGCCGAAGTGCGAACTGACTTGCAGCACGGGCTCGAGATCATTGAGGCGCGTTCGGCCTCTCTGCATCGTTTTCTCGAGGCCTATCGCAAGCTGGCTCAGATGCCTGCTCCGGTTTTGCGCGAAGTCGAACTGGCCAAGCTGGTGGCCAGAGTCGCCAGTCTGGAAACGCGAATTAAAGTGTGCGTGCAGCCTGGACCACAGTTGATCTTCACGGCGGATCCCGATCAGCTAGAACAAATGTTGATCAACCTGGTTCGCAATGCGGCGGATGCTGTTCTCGAACTCCCATTGGCCGCGATTCAGACTAACCCCCTCAATCCGGCAAGAGAGACGCCTCCATGTTCCGATACAGATCGGAAGGTGGGAGTTCGATGGGACACGACCGAAGTAGACGTGAATCTGCTCATTGAAGACAATGGCCCGGGCCTGATGAATCCGGCAAATGTGTTCACTCCGTTCTACACGACAAAGCCCAGCGGAAGCGGAGTCGGACTGGTCCTCTCGCGTCAGATTGCCGAGGCCCACGGCGGAAGGATCGAGATCTCGAACCGCACCGGCAGTCGAGGATGCTTGGTAAGAGTCGTTCTACCGCTAGCGCCGCATCAACCACGCTGATTTGCTCGGAACCGCGAGCGGGCCAGTTAGACACGAAGCAACGATTCATCTTTCGCCCGCGGAGAACCGTAGGGATTTTTCTGCTGCCGCTCGATCTCATCAAATTGCTGACCTTCCGTCACTCGCTCTCTGCCCGAAGGCAAGAGCGCGGAGCGCTTACGCGCTTGTCGCCCTTCTCGAATTGTGCTCTGCGGGCTTCCGTTTCCTCCAAACATAAATCTCCTCCTTCCTGGAGCCTGTCGAGTTGCCGTGTAGCTTTGGGCGCCGCGGCACGAGAGGGACGATCCACATTGCGCTCGCTTCGATGCACGCTTGTGGAAACAGGTATAAGCCGCATGCCTAGCATCGGCGTTCAACCTAAAGACGGATGGCTCTTCGTCGTGTCGTTCAGCGGGGTGTCGTTTCAGCGGGGTGCGGCTGGTGGCACCGGCAGTCTGTTGCCGCAGAATTCGGCCGCCTGGTTTAGGGAACAAACCTTATACTTTTCGACCGCATCATAAATCAACTCTGGTATGGACCGCTCCAGGGCGAGATCGATGGAGCCTCGTAACTGTTTCACTCCTCTCCTTGCTTCGCGGGTGAGCTTCGAGAGCATTCGTTCATGAAGATCGTCGCCAAAACGTCGTCGCGGTCGGCCAGTGTGACAGATCACGCCATCCATCGGAATCGTCTCCAAACCATTGCCGAGCTTCGTAACGCTGCCCGAAAGTGCCAAGCCTGCGATCTTTGGAAGATGGCGACCCAGACAGTGTTTGGAGAAGGGCCATCGAAGGCACAGATTATGTTGGTTGGAGAGCAACCGGGAGATCAGGAGGATCGCGCGGGACATCCTTTTGTTGGACCCGCAGGCAGACTTCTCAATGAAGCGCTGGACCAAGCAGGCATCGAGCGTTCCCAGGTGTATCTGACCAACGTTGTGAAGCACTTCAAATGGGAAGCGTCGGCGCAGCGGGGAAAGCAGCGCATTCACAAGAAGCCTCGCTACTCTGAGATTCAAGCTTGCCGTCCCTGGCTTGATGCCGAACTGCGAGTGGTGAAGCCGCAGGTTCTGGTGTGCCTGGGTTCTACGGCGGCTCAATCTCTATTGGGACGAACCTTTCGTGTGACACGGCAGCACGGACAATTGATCAGTTCGTCGCTGGCTCCTTTCGTGATTGCAACTGTGCATCCGTCATCCATCTTGAGGGCGCCGGACGAAGATGCTCGCCACCTGCAAATGCAGGCGTTCATCAATGATCTTAAGGTAGTGGCCGACGTTGCCAGAGGGGCGACGGCGGCATAGCCATCCAATCTACGGAACATCGCGAGAATCTTGGATACACTTTTTAATTCGAAAACGTACCGTGTCTGATCAAGCAGGGAAATTCGCAGGGATTCACGCCGATGTGATCGTAATTGGCGCTGGAGCAGCCGGATTAGTGGCAGCTTCGGAACTTGCTGAGACAGGTCTGTCAGTAATTGTCCTCGAGGCTCGCGACCGCATCGGCGGCCGAATCTTTACTCTGAACGACGTGGGTCAACAGTTTCCGATTGAGTTGGGAGCGGAATTTATTCACGGACGGCCGCCCGAAATCTTCGACCTGCTCCAAGCTCACAAAATCCCACTCAGCGAAGTCGAAGGCGATAGTTGGTGCGTCGAGAACGACCGGCTTTCACCCTGTGACCTTTTTGCGGAAGTCGATGAAGTCTTCGCGCGGATGAGTGACGACGGACCGGATGAGTCGTTCGAAAGCTTTTTGCAACGCTGCTGCGCAGACGCTTCCGTCCACGCCAGGGAACACGCACTCAGCTTTGTTTCTGGCTTTAACGCGGCTGATCCTGCTCGCGTCAGCGTCCATTGGCTTGTCCGGCAAATGAGAGCGGAAGAAAAGATCGACGGCGCCCGTGCGTTCCGGGCGCGTGGTGGCTACCAGGCGTTGCTGGATTTGCTGCGAGACCGCGTCGCCAAGGTGGATGTCAGCATGCGCACCAATACTGTCGTGCATCGGGTCGAATGGAGTCCCGGAAAAGTTTCGGTTGCGGCTGTCTGTTCGAAACAAGCGATCTCACTTCATTCCACTCGAGTTCTGGTGACTGTTCCTCTCGGGGTACTGCAGGCTCGATCGGGAGAATCCGGAGCCATTGAGTTTTCCCCGACCCTCCCGCCGGAGAAGTTAGACTCCATCGCAGGGATGGAGATGGGTAAAGTCGTGCGCGTCGTTCTCCATTTCCGAGAGCGCTTCTGGGAGCGAATCCATGCCCATGACAATCGCGACCGGACTTTGGCGCAAATGAGCTTCCTGTTTTCTCAAGACGAATGCTTTCCCACATGGTGGACCGCGCTGCCCGACAGATTTCCGATCATCACCGGGTGGGCTCCTTGGCGCAGTGCAGAAAGACTTGAATCAGGTAGTGTGCCGGTGGTTGAGCGTGCTTTGCAGACGCTCGGCGGCCGGTTTCAAGTAGAAAAGGCCGAGATGGATCGCCTGTTGGAAATTGCCCACTTCCATGACTGGCAAGCCGATCCGTATTCGCGAGGCGCGTACAGTTACGTGAAAGCGGGAAGCGTCGACGCCCCAGAAATCCTGGGCCGGCCTGTGAAAGGGACGCTATTTTTTGCTGGAGAGGCCACTGATATTACGGGAAACAACGGGACCGTGCATGCCGCCATTGCGAGCGCCCGGCGCGCAGTTGCCGAGATCACAAAGATCGGCAGAGCTTCCGCCGCAGACTAGTTGTGCCGAGGCTCCGGACCGCAGGGCCTCTCGCTTCCTCAAAGCAAATTCAAAGCGGATCGATTCTCCGGCAGTACTTGGGCGATGGTACATTCCGCAGGTTCCTTATGGGGCGCCACCGCAGGAATTTCGTACCGTGCCGAAAGCGTCCTCCGGTGAGGTGATCGAATTGTACTTCCGCCACTAACTTTGGACCCAGCGGCTGCCATTCGGAGGAGCGCTTGCTGCTCCATCGACTTGGCCCTCCGGGCGCTTTGCCCGTGAAGCCCGGCGGCTTGATCAACTTTCGCAGTTTTCGCGTCAGGTGTGTCGCGCGGCCCTCAATTGTGAGAATCAGGATTCCTGGGGCTTTTCTGGCACTTAATTGGGTTCTGGCTCAGGTTTGGTGCACGCATTGTCCAGCTATGCGGGACTCGGACAACAGGGGTGCGCGGAGCAGTTTGACGACCGCTCGGGTTCTTCCTCAATTACGGTTCAGGGACATGAACTTGGTCATCTAATGACAAGCCATGTCCAACGAATTGAGTGCACAGGATTTACTGCCACCCGAAATAGGTCTGACCTTGTTGGGTTTGACAAATCCGAGCAAGGTTGGCTCGTCAGTGCCGAGGGCCGCACTGACTCGGAGAGCCCTTCGTGCGGAATGCAGTCGACCGCTCGCCACAGTCGTTACTGGAGGCAACTGCAAGATCTTCCGGTTCAGGGCAAGGCGATAACGCTCACCGAGAATCGGGCCGGCTGTCGGTCAAGGGTCAAAACGATCCCGGTAGGGATACCGCTCGCGCGGTACCCCCCGGACGGACCCGGGAAAGCTTTTACTCACTAAAGAGGAAGGCCGCACCCGGAGTGGACGGGGTCACCTGGCAGGAGTATGAGACCGGACTTGAAGATCGGTTGACTGATCTCCATGGCCGGGTTCATCGCGGAGCATATCGAGCGCTGCCATCGCGAAGAGTGTACATAGAGAAAGAAGACGGACGAAAACGTGCGCTAGGAGTTGCGGCCCTGGAAGACAAGCTTGTCCAGTATGCCGTGGCCAGCAGCCCGAGCATCTTCTTCCAAGGCACACGTTGCTGGCTTCGACGGCACAGTGTGTGCTTGGGGCATAGTGATCTGACCACCACGGAGGTCTACGTTCGGGCCGATCCTACTGAGAAGCTGGAGGCTATCGAGGCAGTTGTGCCCCCAAGCCTTCGCAAGGGCAAGTTTCGACCGCCGGACAAACTGTTCGCCCGTCTAAGGGTCAAACCTTAATGGAGAGTCGAAAGGGCGTGGCCCCGTGTACGGCATGCCCTTTTGCTCTGCCACTCCCCATTAGAAAAAACTCCCCATAAGGCAGCTAATGGTGAGCTCACCATTAGCTGCCGCAACCGGCATTGCCCAAAGTGCCAGTCCCTGGCACGGGCCCAGTGGATCGAGGATCGTCAATCTGAGCTACTCGACGCCCAATATTTCCATGTCGTCTTTACTCTCCCGGAACGTTTCGCAATTCCACGCGTCGTCTCCCAAAAATGCAGCCATGAAGCTTTCCGCCCACCTAGTCGAAATCAAGGGAATGAGCGCGCCTGCGATTCGCAAACGCCTTGCTGATCGATTGTCATCCGAAGTGCCGATCGCAATTGAGGGCATTCGCAGAGTTTGGTGTTGTTCAGCCTCAGTCGGAAAGAGATGCCATTAAACTCGTAACCCGACGGTTACAAGTGTTATGGCCTGATTTCAACACCTACATCCGAATTGCGCAAGTTCACTCTGCGTTGAACCACAGCAAATAAAACTTTGAAGGCTCGCGGCGGCGCAACAGACGGGCTTTTACGGGACGAAGCGCCCAACCCAGCCCGTACCATGGCTTGCCCACATTCCACCGAATCGCCAACCGCTCCGCCAATTCGTTCAAGGTCTTCTGAGTCAGGTACTCGCGGTTGTGATTGCTCTCTGAGCGAACACCAAACTGCTTCTCAAACTTTGCTCGCCTTTCTTCCAGCATCTGTTCACCGCTTTCTTCACGCCAATAGAAAGGACTGTCCGCAACGATCACAATTCCTGGATGGCGCAGGCAGCGCAAGACTTCTCTGAGGGTTCTCTCGTAGTCGGACGAGTAATGAAACGACGCATTGAAGATCGCAACATCGAATTGCCCAGAGTCGAACGGGAGACGATCCATTTCCGCTTGAAAACGCGGAAAACACCGCGCCGAGTCAGCCAGATAATGCCGAGCCGCACCCAGCCCATCGACATCGTTGTCCAAGAGATCGACGGCAGTCGGGTAGTAACCGCGCTCCGCCAGCCTATAGCTAAGCCATCCGTTTCCGGCCCCGATGTCAAGAACGCGACATGTGGAAGAGTCCGCACTTTCAATCTTGGGCAAAACATGTTCCAGCATGTAGCGCAAAGTCTGCGCGCGGATTCGCCAAATCCAATCATGTTTGTTCGTCAGGTCTTTGAAGGGCAGTGCACGGTAGTAGTCCGGCGTCTCAGAACCCCAACCTTCCTTGGCCCGGACCACCTCGTAATCGCGAACGAACTGTTCAAAACGCGTTTTTCCTTCGAGCGTCAAGGCACGAATGATCCCATTCACCTCAGGGATCGCGAATCCGCACGCAGGACAGCTCAACTGGAAAGGTGCCGTAGCGTCGTTGGCGAATCCGTGCTCACAACCTGGGCACCGCAGTCGGACGGTGCGGCTCTCTTTGCTGTCCGTCGCCGAGGTCGCGGCTCTCGATCCTCCGGGGTGCAGATGCCTCGCGCTCATTCGATCAATGATCCGGCAATCTGTTGGGGTTGGCTAGGGATAGTTGTCAAGAAATTGTCAAAATCAGACGCTCTTTCGTCTACAGAGCCAGCCAAACGGATATTTCGTGCCTCCGCGGAGTTGCCACGAACGCCCTCCAGATGTCCAGGAACTAACTGATCAGCGAGGCGTCTAACTGCTCCAGCATGAGAGCTGATTGCGACACTCTGAGCTTCCGGGATGCGAACTCGAACAGAGCCTGGAAGCTGTAGGCGTAGGAGTCACAAGTGTGTGGGCTAACACCTCGGTGGCGAACAAGATAGTCATGGAAGAAAGCTTCTATGTGGGGTGCGAGAGGAGTCATAGCTGTCCTCCTTGCACGAAGTCTTCTGTGAAGACAGCGATGCTGCGCAGAAGCTCAGGTGTGGTTTCCAGGTACCAGTAGGTAGAGTTGATATTGACGTGCCCCAGGTAGGTGGCCAAGGCCAACATGTGCTGTCGGATTTGTTGCGTTGATAAATGTGGGCGGGCTCCGTGGGCCGTAATCGTGGTCGATGGATTGATGGATTGCCTATGCGCGAAAGATAGTAGGTAGTATCCCGCACAGCAGCCGACTGCTGTGCTATCAGCTGCGTGGCCGAATGCAGCACCTCGGGGGCGGCAGGGGCAATGCCCGCATAAGCTTCCACAATCTTTACCCAAGGAGCGTAACCCGTGGCCGTGCGTCGTTGGAGCTTCTGTCCGTCGGGCGGCGACAGAAAATCTGCACTACCTGATCGGACGGAATTGCTGGGACTTGTCCTGGGTAACGCAGCTCGGGACGAAGGCCTTCCAGCATCCGCACCACCGGCCAAGCGCCGCCGACAATATCGCTGCTCCCTGGCCCGGGCTACTGTCCGGCGGGCCAAATTCGCGCCCTGCGGACCCTGCGGGGTTGGCGCTGCCGAAGCGGCCGCCCATGCAGATGTATAAGGATGACGAGGCCGCGTATTCAATGAACGAAATCGCAATCAATTGGAATGCACCCTTAGTATTTCTGCTAGCCTCGTTGCATGCGGATTAGTTGCCTGGTGTGCGCTTGCAGAACGGGAAAGCAACCGGACGCTGATGTCGCGTCGACCGAAGCGAGCGCCCGAGCCAAAGCAGCGATCGATCCACCGTGCAAGGGCCACATTCGCGCATGATCGAAATCACAGACCACACCGGTCTCGCGCCGGCAAAATCGAAACGATATTCACCATCGAACTTAAGACAGGCGTCGACAGGATTTGGCCTAGGACGCCCGCTATCAGGGAAGACGAGGTGGAAAAAGTGAAAGCAACTAAAGGTGTTATCGGAATCTTGACTGGTGGTGGCGATGTGCCGGGCCTTAATCCTGCCATTCGCGCCGTAACCATCCGCGCGCTGCGCGAGGGCTGTCAGGTGATCGGCATCCGCCGAGGTTGGGCAGGCCTGGTCGATATGGTCCGCGAAAAGGACTACGACAACAGCCAAAACTTTCAGACCCTGACCGAGGATTCAGTCAACCGCACCGGCCGCACCGGCGGCACATTCCTGCACACCTCACGCACGAACCCCAGCAGGGTGAAGAAATCCAGCGTTCCTGCTCATTTGCAGTCCAGTTACAACGCGGAAACAAATGACTTGACCGCGGAAGTTCTTAAGAATCTGGACTGGCTGGGCATCGATCACCTCATTCCGATTGGCGGCGATGACACTCTAAGCTACGGCGTGCGCTTATATAAGGAGGGTGTGAAGGTGGTCGCCATCCCCAAGACCATGGACAATGATGTTCCCGGCACAGACTACTGTATCGGCTTCAGTACGTGCGTGACCCGAACCATAGCGATGACCAACAGCCTCCGCACCAGCGCAGGCTCTCATGAAAGATTCTTGGTGCTCGAAGTCTTCGGCCGCTATGCCGGGTTCACCGCCATGCTGCCTACCATGGCTGGAGCCGCGCACCGCTGCGTAATCCCGGAACACAAGTTCGATATCGAGCGCCTCACCGAGCTGTTGGTTTCGGACCGAAAGAAAAACCCTAGCCACTATTCCGTGGTCCTGGTTTCGGAAGGAGCGATGTTCCAAGGCGGAGAAATGATCTTCGAGGCGGAGGCCACTGACGCCTTCGGGCATAAAAAACTCGGTGGCATTGGAGACCTGGTGTCCGAGAAACTGAGGGAGCTCTCTCCGAAGTACAACAACGGTAAAACCATCGACACGATCAGTCAGAAACTGGGCTACCTGGTCCGCTGCGGCGATCCCGATGCCCTCGATTCGATCGTCCCGATGGCTTATGGCAACCTGGCCCTGGATTTGCTCTTGAGCAAGATTCACGGGCGGCTGGTCGTACTCAGGAATGGCCGTTACGACAACCTGCCGATCGATACCGTTACCGCCTCGAAAAAAGTGCTGAACGTCAAAGATCAGTACAACATAGATCGCCTTCGGCCTCACTACAAGAGCTTCGAAATGAAGCCGCTTTTCATCATGACCAGCGAAGTGGGATAGCCATCTTTAACTGTGGAAAACTGGGTGGATTCTCTTCCTCCCGGCCAACCGGATCGCCCCAATTATTCTGTAGGTCACAAGGCCAGCCTTTCGCATCGAAACAGTTTATATTCCTAAAAAGAGAGGCGGCCTTCCATCATGACCGAATCTTCCATTCTCGGAGAACATAGAGTGGCCGGCACCAGCGAAGTTGCGTCACGGCCTACTCCGTCCCTTCTCACTCAGTCACCGCTTACGCCGGAAGAGCTGCGCAAGACCCATGCTTACTGGAGTGCCTGCAATTATCTGTCGGTAGGAATGATCTATCTTCGCGAGAACGCGCTTTTGCGGCAACCGCTGAAGCCGGAGCACATCAAGAATCGGCTTCTCGGTCATTGGGGTTCAGATCCGGGACAGTCGTTAATCTGGGTGCACCTGAACCGTCTCATTAAGAAGTATGACCTGAACGTGATATACATCTCCGGGCCCGGCCACGGCGCACCGGCCACGCTCGCCAACTGCTATCTGGAAGGACATTACTCCGAGATCTATCCGGACAAGAGCCGCGATGAGGCGGGGCTGCTTAAGTTCTTCCGGCAATTCTCATTTCCCGGAGGCATCGGCTCGCACTGCACGCCAGAAACACCCGGTTCGATCCACGAAGGCGGTGAGCTTGGCTACTCGATCTCGCATGCTTACGGCGCTGCATTTGACAATCCGGATCTCATCGTCACGGTAGCGATTGGCGACGGCGAGGCCGAATCCGGTCCGCTTGCAACGTCGTGGCATTCGAACAAGTTCCTGAATCCGATTCGCGATGGAGCTGTTCTGCCGGTACTTCACCTCAATGGCTACAAGATCGCGAATCCGACAGTCCTCGCGCGTATTCCACACGAGGAACTGGAATCGCTGCTGATCGGTTACGGTCACAAACCGTACTTCGTTGAAGGGGATGATCCATCTACGATGCATCAGAAGATGGCTTCTACTTTGGAGCAGTGCGTCCTGGAGATTCGGTCGCTGCAGCAGCACGCTCGCGCCACTGGCGATAGCACGCGTCCGCGGTGGCCGATGATCGTGCTTCGTTCCCCGAAAGGGTGGACCGGCCCGAAGGAGGTGGACGGGCACAAAGTGGAGGGCTCGTGGCGGGCACATCAGGTTCCAGTCCTCGATGCGGCCACGAATAAGAAGAGCCTGCGCATGGTGGAAGATTGGATGCGCAGCTACAAGCCCGAGGAACTATTCGACGCCAACGGAACGCTGATCCCGGAACTGCAGGAACTCGCGCCTTCCGGTACGCGCCGCATTTCCGCGAATCCTCACGCAAACGGAGGGCTGCTGCGGAAAGAGCTCGAACTTCCCGACTTTCGTGCCTATGCCTTCGATGTAAAGGCGCCGGGCGCGGCCTACGTTTCGCCGACCGATGTGCTCGCACACTTTCTTGCCGAAGTGATGCGCCGTAACATGAGTTCATTTCGCGTCTTCGGACCGGATGAGACTGCGTCCAACAGACTCGCTGCCATCTATGCGGCTTCGAAAAAGACGTGGCTTGCGGAATACATGCCAGAGGATGCGGACGGCGGCGAACTCGATCCCTACGGGCGGGTGATGGAAATGCTCAGCGAACACACGCTCGAAGGCTGGTTTGAAGGCTACGTTCTTACCGGGCGGCATGGATTGTTTTCCAGTTACGAAGCCTTCATACACATCATCGATTCCATGTTCAACCAGCATGCCAAGTGGTTGGAGAAATCGAAAATGGAGCTCTCCTGGAGGGCTCCGATACCCTCGATCAATATTTTGATCACATCGCTGGTGTGGCGGCAGGATCACAACGGATTCACCCATCAGGATCCGGGATTTCTGGATGTGGTTACAAATAAGAGTCCGGACGTAGTACGCATTTATCTACCCCCCGACGCCAACTGCCTGTTGAGCGTAGCCGATCATTGCCTGCGCTCGCGCGATTACGTGAACGTGATTGTCGCCGACAAGCAGGAGCATCTGCAGTACTTGACGATGCCGGAGGCCGTGAAGCATTGCACCAAGGGCATCGGCATCTGGGACTGGGCGTCCAGCGATGACGGCGCCGAACCCGATGTTGTGATGGCCTGCGCCGGCGATATCGCGACCATGGAGTCGTTGGCGGCGGTGGCGATTCTGAAAGAACACTTCCACGATCTGAAAATACGCTTCGTGAACGTTGTCGATCTTTTCCGGCTTATGCCGGAGAGCGAACATCCGCACGGACTCTCCGATCGTGATTTTGATTCCTTATTCACTGCGGAAAAGCCGGTCATCTTCAACTTCCATTCCTATGCCTCGCTGATTCACAAGCTGAGTTACCGGCGCAACAACCATGACAATATTCATGTTCGGGGCTACAAGGAAAAAGGAAACATCAATACTCCGCTCGAACTTGCGATCCTCAATCAGATCGACCGCTATGATCTTGCGATCGACGTCATCGATCGCGTGCCGCGCATGCGTTCGGTTGGAGCTCATGTCAAGGAATGGCTGAAGGGACAAATTATTGAGAGCGTGAATTACGCTCACACGGAAGGCATCGACAAAATCGAAATCCGGAACTGGAAGTGGCCGGGGTAGGAATGGCACAAAAGTTGGCTAGAAAAGATGGCCCCATTCTCGTTCTCAACAGCGGCTCGTCTTCCCTGAAGTTCGGCGTCTACCGGCGCGGCCCGACAGACGAAGTGCCCCAGCTCACCGGAAGCGCGGAGGGCATTGGGCGGGACAACGGAGCCTTACAAATTCGCGCGGCTGATGGAACTTCGCTTCTAAAGCGTGACCGGGTTCACGAATCGCAAAAGGATGCGCTAGGCGCGCTGGCGGCCGCGATAGGAGAGCATGTCGACGATACGCCAGTCGCGGTCGGGCACCGCGTGGTTCACGGTGGTCCCAACCTCAACCAGCATCAAATCATCACACCACACGTGCTGGATGAGTTGCGCGCGGCGGTTCATTTTGCGCCATTGCATATTCCTCAGGCCCTATCGTTGATCGCTACCGCGCAATCGATCTTTCCTTCGGCTACTCAATTCGCGTGCTTCGACGACGCTTTCCATCGAACGATTCCCGAAGTCGCATCGCATTTGCCCCTTCCACAACGCTACTTCGACCGTGGGATCCGCCGTTATGGCTTTCACGGCATTTCTTATGAATCGCTGGTGCATCATTTCGGGGCGACGCTTCCAGAAAAAGCCATCTTTGCGCATTTGGGAAACGGGTCGAGCCTGTGCGCGCTTCGAAACGGGGTATCGATAGACACCACGATGGGCCTCACGCCCACGGGCGGCATTCCCATGGCTACGCGGTCCGGGGACCTCGACCCTGGCGTCATGGTTTACCTTTTGCGAAATGACAAGCTCGACGCCGAGAAACTTGAAGATCTGCTGAATCATCAGTGCGGATTGTTCGCTCTTTCGTCGGGCGAAGGGGACGTGAAGGCGTTGCAAGAACGCGCCGGCCGCAATGATTCAAAGGCCTGTCTTGCCTTGGATGTTTTTGCGGTTGCTGTCCGAAAAGCGATTGGTGCGTACATGGCACTGCTGGGCGGAGTGGATCTTCTCGTCTTCACCGGCGGCATCGGAGAACATAGCGACCGCATCCGCTCCGCAGCAACCAGCGGACTCGAACCGCTTGGGCTTACCCCCGATAAGATCGAGATTGTCGCCACCCAAGAAGAGCAACAAATTGCGCGCCACTGCCGGGTGTACTTGTAAAAGGATTCGGCCTCGCCGTCTCCTCGGCGGATCCTTGGTTCGGGGCAAGCTCCGGATGGCGGGCGGCGGCTTGCAGTTCTCGAGGAACAGCACACTGCCGCCGCACGGGCTGGTTTGGTGCGGAGCCGACCCCGGAAAACTCAAGCTACAGCCCGTGACCCTTCAGGTCGAACCACGTCTAATAAAGAATTGATCCTGTGCGCCGCGCTTCTGATCCTTATGCTCGCCACCTCGGCGTTCGGTTGTGCAACCGGATGGAGAAGCGAGCCCGGGACTTTTTGTTTCCGCCAGAGCAGCCGAGAAGCGTGTGCCGGCAAGAAACCAACCAGGGCGGGCGGTTGGTCGGCCTGCAGCCACACGCTGAGATCGCTGCCCGGCGTTTGCAACTTGCGCACCTTCGCGTAATTTCGTTTCGTAGAGTTCCGACGGTTCGAAATTGCTGGCCCGCTCGGAAACCCAGGGCGGCGGCAAGGTTTCACTGCGCTCTAACTCACCCGTCATCGTACTGTCGATCGGATCGCCCCAGACCGATCGCGGCCCTCGAGCTACGACCCGCTGGAGCTCACCTCATCCTGCGCATCGAGCCACATGTGTTTCTGCTCGTGCGTTCGCTCTAGTTCTAGTATGTCGAAACTTTCCTTTCAAAGGAACGGTTATGAAGATGGTTTCTCGCATTCCGTTGTGCCTGCGGCCAGATGGTGGAATACCCGCGGATGAATGGCTATCGTCCCCCGGCCAGCCGGAGGTGAACGCCAAACGCTGCCACCCAACCCACCCGGTCTCTTGAGTGGAAGTAGCACCTACAGTGGCAATAACAGTAACAATCACATCGCGTGAATCCGCGTGCCGAAGCACAATGGGAGCAGATTTCGCTTTTCACAGCACCGTGCCTTGTAGTAGCATCGCCGAGATTGGTAGGAGATCAATGAAACGAGCCCGTCTTTCGAGAGCCGAAACACGAATTCTGGAGCAGTACTGGAAACTGGGAACCTGCTCTGTCCGCGAAATCCTCGACAGTTTGCCCGAGGATGAGCGGGTGGCTTACACGACCGTGCAGACGCTGGTTTACAGGCTTGAGCAAAAAGGCGCGCTGCGCAAAGTAAAAAAGATTGGCAATGCTCAATTGTTCGAAGCGGCAATCGATCAGCACCAGTACCGCAGCGGGCTGGTTCGAGACCTCCTGGACTTATTCGGCGGGTCCCCGCGCCTGCTTGTCTCCAATCTTCTCGAAACGGGCACGATCACGCTGAGGGATATAAAGGCTCTTCAAGGCGCGGCAGGCAGCAAGAACGGTCGCAACCGCGGAGGAAAAGGACATGCATGAGCACATCGCCCGCGCGTTGTATTACTTCGAGGTCCACCTCCTGTATGCCTCCATCGTCGGGGTCGCGGCGTGGGTTCTGACCTCGACCGCGCGTGGCAGCGCCACCACAAAGTATTGGATTTGGGTGGCGACATGCCTCAATTTCATTTTGCCCACGGGTGCAGTTCTCGATCAGTTCGGGTCCTCGCATCTCTCCTGGGCCACACCACTCGGCATCATCGGGGATGCGGCCAATAGCATCTCTCGAGGGCCTGCTGCTGTCGCGGTCTTCGTGGTTTGGTTCTTTGGCGCAACCTTGATGTTTGTGCGCCTTTGTTTGCGGATACGGGCTGACCATCGCGATGCCCGGGCCACGGGCGGCGAGAGCGTTCTGAACTCGAGGCTGAGTTTGCTGGCTCACGGCGTACCGGTAAGGTTCGCGGACAGTCGGCAGGGGCCCGCAGTGGACGGAGTTCTGCGCCCTCATATCTCACTTCCCAACGGAATTGAACGCTTGCTGAGTGAGCATGAACTCAGCGCTGTCCTCATCCACGAAGTGACCCATGCAAGAAGGCGCGACAACCTGATACGGCTTATCCATGAAGTTGGGCTTAGCGTGCTGTGGTTTCATCCGCTCGTCTGGATCGCTGGCTCTCGCCTTGCCTTATATAGAGAACTCTCCTGTGACGAGTCTGTTATCGCGAGCGCGTACGGCGGAGACCTGGTTTCGGCACTCGCCAAACTTGCGAACCCAGAAGGGGCGCCCTTGCTGCAGGCGACAGCTTCCTCCCTTTTGAGCCATCGGCTCTCGCGGCTTTCTGCGCCTCAGCCTCAACCAGCGCACCGCACCGCCAGCACGGTGCTTACGGTCGGGTTCAGCGCCGTACTCCTTTGCAGCGTCGTTGAAACGGTTGCGCACACAGCTTGTTGCTTCATTGCTCAGCAACGGGTTGGAGCGAGTTTGATTCGTGTTCGAGAACAGCCGAGTTGCAGGAATAACCTGACTTCCCATTGAAGTGCACGTCTACCTCGTGGAAATAGCGGCCTCCATCCAAAGGAGACACCTACGATGAAACGGTCTTCGAAGCGGTCCGCCCTTACGCTGATCGCGGCCCCATCGCTTGCGATCATCGGAACGGGCATTTGTAGTCAGGGCCAAACCCAGAGTCAAGCTGTGCGCGCGGCCGGTTCCCGAGCCGACGAAACGCTGGAAATGTGGAATCTCATCGGAAACAGACTCATCGCCATGGTCCAGGATTTTCCCAAAGACAAGTACGATTTCAAGCTGCACAAGGACGAGCGCACCTTTGCAGAAAATATTCTGCATGTCGCCGCAGTCGATTACGACCTGATCCGCTCGGCTGGCGGGTCGAGCCTCGGACCTGATTTCAGGAAAGAACAAACACAACCCTTCGCGCGACCTTTACAAGACGAAAACCGACGTGGTGAAACTGATTCGGCAGGCCGTGGCGGACGGAGCAAACCTGATTCAACAACCGGGCGACGCGGGGCTGGACGAAATTGCGAAGCATGCGTGGGGGAAACAAGATGGTCCACAAATGCTACCTCTGGATGTTCGCTATCGAGCACAGCGCTGTGCATTGTGGCCAGCTTGTCATCTCTACCGAGCGAACAATCTTGTGGCGCCCGACTCACGACCATGATAAGGCTCTGAAAGTTTCGACTGTCAGCCTGACATTTGTCTGCTCAAGCAACAGAGAAAGGACCGCCCAAATGAAACAACCACGAATCTTGCTGGTAGCGGCCGTGCTCATCTTTGTCATCACCGCCTTGGGGAAGGGCACGAACGGCAACACAAGCGCGAGTTCGCCCCAAGCGCAGCAGCCGCAGAGTCCGACAACCATAGCTGCCACCGTGGACCGCCAAATCAGCGGCATCGAAAAGCAAATTGTGGAAGCTGCCGAAGCCATGCCGGAAGATAAGTTCAATTTTTCTCCCGGGAGTTTGAACATTGCAGGAGCCGACTACCAGGGTGTGCGCACGTTTGCCATGCAGGTCAAACATGTCGGAGCATCCAACTATGCCATATGGTCGCCGCTTACAGGCGACAAGCTGCTCCGGGAAGACTTCAATGACGGCAAGGGTCCCGAGAACTTGAAGACCAAGGCTGACATCATCGAATTCCTAAAAAGGTCTTTCGCCCTTGGTCACAAAGCCGCGGCTACCTTGACGACTCAAAACATGTTGCTGACAGCGGAGGGCAGCAAGTCTATCCGCTTGCATTTGGCCACATTTGCTGTGGCTCACGCTTTTGATCATTACGGGCAGATGGTGGAATATTTGCGGATGAACGGAATTGTGCCGCCGGCCAGCCGGGGAAAGTCAGACTGACTCGGCCAGGAGATCCGCAGGCGCAGTTGTTCCCCGAGATCACCCTAAGCATCATCGGCCAAGACCACATGCGTGCGGGCGAGCCGAAGTTAACGGTTCGAGGTTCACCTCAGCATGCCCGAAAAGGTTTTGGCCCGGTTGGATTCTCATACGGTACCGGCGTCAGCATGGACCGATACGGAGCCGTATCGCGGCGAGATATTGCGGCGCCCAAAAGATACTCATGAGCCCATGTGCGAAGCGGCAGTGGGGTGGTTCGCCGAGGGTCACAAGCCACGGCTATGATATGACTGTAACCATCCGGAAGTGCATTTAACTCCCACCGGCAGCGACCGCGAGGCAGCCAGGACTATAATCTCAGTGGGTCTCTCGACAGGCTCGCTGACTGAGGCATCCTGGCAACCGCCGAGAGTTGTCTTACGTAATCCGCGTTTATTTTCAGAAATGCAGTGGCGGAGCGCCTGACCGCCAGCGGCCTCGGCCGCTGTTTCCAGGGTTGGCCGAACAAGCCCATATTGAAATCGAATACGGCGGCCACGGGCCAAGGGTCAAGATTAAGGTTCGAAAACGCAACCCGTAGTGACCATGAAAATTCTTCTGGTTGAGGACAGCCGGTTCCTGCGTATCACAATCGAGCGGAACCTTGTGAGTCAGGGTTATGAAGTGGTTTCGGCCAGCGACGGCGAGGAAGCATTACGGCTGGCTGTCCAAGAAGTTCCGGACCTTATCCTTTTAGACATGATGCTGCCGAAAATGTCAGGTCAGGACGTGCTCCGCATCCTGAAAGTAGCTCCGATTACTGCCCGAATTCCTGTGGTGGTACTGAGCGGCCTTTCCCAGAAAAACGAGGCCAAACTCGTACTGGAGGGCGCAGCCGCATATTTTGAGAAATCAGATAAGGCCTTTGAGAAAGGCGCTGGCAGCCTGCTTGAGGTCATCGAAAGCGTCATCGCGAAATCGGGCAAGAAAGCTAGATGACAGAGTTGAGTTAACCGGCAGGGTTTCTCCGAAGCCAACCGAATTCTCCACCAAGGATACTACGGCAGCTCTTCTCCTCAGGCGGGTGGGGTCGCCGAAATACCCACGCGCTTCATCTCACCCCATTGCAGGTCGCCGCGTAGATATTGCCAAATGCCTTGCAATCGCCAAACCATCGTCAGTTGCCGGTACGGGAAGTGTTCAAACAAACAGAAGACGAGCAAACGGGCAACTTCACGCCAGTCGCCGTAACGCCGAAAAGTCATTTCTTCCAGCAGGACCGAACCGATGGAAATCAGCGTGGCGAAGGCGTAACCGAACAACAGGAATTCCAGGAAAAAAGAGGCGCTCAGCACTCCTCGTATCAGTGCGAGGATGATCGTGGCATAGCCCACGACTTCGATGATCGGCGCAAAGAACTCAAAGATCCACATATACGGAAGAACCAGCCAGCCAACGCGACCGTAGCGGGCGCGAAACAGCATGTCGCGGTTCGGCCACAGCGTGTCAATCAAACCCTTGTGCCACCGCGCTCGCTGCCGGGCGAGCGACTTCCAGTCCGTTGGCACTTCGGTCCAGCAGGTTGGGTCAGGAATGAAGTTGATGTGATAAGGACGATTTTCCTCGCGGAGGCGACGGTGCATGCGGACGACCAGATCGAGATCTTCTCCGACCGCGTGCGTGCGAAACCCTCCCACCTGCTTGACCAAGTCTCTTTGAAAAACGCCGAACGCTCCGGAGATGATAGGCAACATGTTGAAGCCCGCCCAGCCTTCGCGGCCGATCAGAAAGGCACGCAAGTACTCGATGACCTGCATGACCTCAATGGCGCGCTTGGGAAGACGAACCTGCTCAATCTGATTGCCTACGACGCGAGAGCCGTTTAAGACGCGCACGATTCCGCCTACTGCCACCACCCGACCGGGATCGGAGAACACCCCCGCCATGATTCGGACCAGTGATTCCTTTTCCAGGATTGAATCGGCGTCCACGACGCAAACATACGGACTGGTAGCGGCATTGATGCCTGCGTTGATGGCATCGGCTTTGGATCCTGCCGCCTCTTTATCGAGGACGAACAGTCGCGGTTCGATCGGGCTGCGATATGTAGCGTGGAGTGGAGCAGTCGCAATGTCTGCAATGTAGAGGATGCGCGCGGTCTGAAGCCGGTATGCTTCCCGCAACTTGTCCATCGTCGAATCACTGGATCCATCGTTCACGACGATAACTTCGAGGCTGGGATAGTCGAGGCCTAACAGGGCGCCGACACTGCCGACGATGGACCGTTCCTCGTTGTGCGCCGGGACGATCAGGGTGATGGGCGGCGTGAAAGGGGAAGCTTTGATGAGTTCGAGCCTTAGGCTGCCGAGGCGATGACGATGTCGGGTGTTCTTGAAAATCGCGACTACCAGCAACCCCAGATAAATAAAGTTGGAGAGCACGTAGTAGACGAAGAGTGCATCGTTCGATAGGGTGAGGAAATGCACGCCTAGTGTGAGCCGGCGGCCACGGCGGCAGCTTTCCCCGTCAATTCCACGGACTTTCTAGCCCCCGCCACGACTTCCATCAGAGCGGCTTCGGAGCACTTTCCCGAGCCATCGAGGGCTCCGACAATTTTATCGATCGCACCCGAGCGCTCCAGTTCCGAGATAAATGCCTGCAACGCGTAGTCGTCATTGGTCGCGACCACATCTTCGAGAATTTGCTCCAACTGCGGCTCCATTCGCGCCAGCGCCCATGCGGCGCGCTGACGTACGTGGCGATTCCGATCGCAGACGGCATGCAAGAGGATTCTGATCTTGCCGACGTTCTCGATTTGTCCCAGAGCTACTACAGCGCGCAGGCGTACAAACCATTCCGGATCGGTCGCTAAAGTGTGCAGCGCGGGGAGAGTATAGGACGTGTTCGAATTGCCCAGAGCCCTAGCGGCTGATGCGCGCACTTCCGGCAAGTTATCTGCCGCCAGCACCAGCAGTTCCTCCCCCAGTTCTGGCGAGGCTACCTCGCCCAACACCCGCGCCAGGAGTTCTCGGATGGGCCCTTCAGTCTGAGCAACGTAGTTGACCAGCATTTCGGGGTGACTGCGGCAGCAATTTACCAGAGCATTCTTCAAAGAACGTTCCGGGGCATCAAGATGGCCGGCAACGATGCGATCCAGAATGGGGATGGCCGCTTCCCGGATGGCCGTCCGCCCCAACCCGCGCACTGCGGCAATTCGAGTCTCACTCAATCTCGAATCCAAACCTTCTGCCAGTGCAGGGATTGCTTCCACGGCACGCGTGCGCCCCAAAGCGAGCAGCGCCGTTCGCTGCTTCCAGCCGCGCGAGTTTCGCGCTTCGTAAATGCGCATGTCGAGTAATCCACTGACTCGAAGACAATCCAGCAAGGGAGGCAGGTTGGCAGGCGTTGACATTTCGATGTTGTCGAGCAGAATGGACTCCACAATATCGCAGTCGAGGGGATCGAAACGCCAGTCGAGAGCCGAGATCTTGCCGGAAATGATGTTGTCCCACCACGATCGCAAAGCCACCGTCCGCTCATTTCTTCTGCGAAAGTAACGCGCCCGGTACCAGCGCCGCAAAACAATGAAGCCGATCAGCAGACAAATTCCGAGCACAGATCCCATGATCGCCCGCAGAACCAGCCCGGCAGGCCCGAGTTTTTCGACCGCGCTAAAAACGAATGCCATAACTCAGTCCGAAGCTGTTGTCGATCTGATCGTGGCTCCGATTTTGGCGGGCGAAGTAGCCGTTGATGTCTTGTCGGTCCGCCAACTGGTAACGGAGTCCACCGCCATAGGTGTGGGCCGAGATGCGTCCGATCTGATCGATCTGGGAGAAATTCTCGCTACCCACCCCGAAGAAAAGGTTGCCGGTTAGGCGATGTTGCAAGGGGAATCCAAGTTTGCTCCAGCCGGATGGCACCCAGTCAACCGGGGTGCCGACAAATCCGGTGCGGGCGCCTGTCAGGTTCAGAGACCAGGTCCATTCCCGCGGCAGATAGACAATCTGGCTGGTGGTGAGAGCCAGAACGTGTGCGCCCTGGTACCAGTACCAATGCTGCTGATAAGAGCTTTCCAGCCCTCGCACCCAGTTTTCGAAGCGAAAGGCGTGGCCGTATTCGAAAAAACTCTCGCTCGTAGGCACAACTCCCTGGTGGTTGGCCACGGCGCCGCCTAAGCCGACCCAGTCCTGCGCCCTAACATGAAAGGACGCACTGGCCAACACTTTCACTGCATCCTGGTTGAACCTCTGGTAAGTGCTCAGCCCGAAATTCGTTGACCAGCGCTGGTTCCACCGCGAATTCAAGCTGGCGCTCTCGGTCTGGCCGTTGCTCGCGTAACTGAGGAAGTCGACGTCGTCTCCGACACGGAGTTCGTGTTTTGTGGGTTCGCGGAGACTCGCCAACCCCGCCCTCGCGTCCTTGTTTTGCGAATCGAATTGGAGCGTCTTCTGATATTGCGAGCGCGCTTCGACCGTCCGGCCTAATAAAGCCAATACTCGCGCCTGCCGCCCTAGAATTTCAGGGTCCGACGGGGAAATTGCTTTGGCACGCTCCAGAACCTGCAGGGCTTCGGTGTTCTTCTGCTGCCAGAGAAGGACATCTGCCAGACCCGTCAGAATATCCGTGTCATTCGGGACTTTCTCGAGGACACGTTTGTATTCCGCTTCCCCCTCGGACCAGCGGCCTTTCCATGCCAACAATCGTCCGCGCCAACCGTGGGCCTCCAGATCTTCAGGTTCATCCGCCAGTCGTAGTTCGACCACCTTGAGGGCGGTATCGAGATGCTGGCCTTTCACCTCATCAAGCACCCTCTGCTGCCATTCGCCAGTCGACTGCCCCGCCAAATGCGGTGCAGCAAACAGCAGGAGCAGTGCTCCGATCAAGATCGTCTGAATGACAACGTGCCCGAGAACACCTGAATTTTTCTTGATCGGTCTCACTCGAAAACTCCAGCCAATTTCTGTCCGAGGATTTAAAACCGGGAAGTTCAATTCTCGGTGTCGTAAATGAGGCAGGCGTGTGAATGGAACAATGGCGGGGTTATGAAACGTTCGAGAGACGTTGCTCCGAGCGTTAGAAATGCACAGTCATTGGCCTGCTTAGAGTGTGGACTCAAGGGGCACTTCAACATAGTTACTCAAGTTCGAAGGGTCAGTGTGCGATGAGGGATTTGGCTGGACAAACGCCCGTCGCGCCCGCTTGTCTTGGCTGGCGGTTTGGAGGATTCGCTCGCCCAGCTTCTACGGGTAGGTTTGGAAAGTCGCGATTTGCATCGGCACCCTTCCCTCAGTTAGCGACTGATGGGGGAAAGGTAAGCCGGAACGACATCGTTTCCCCAGGCTTAAGTTCTGGCAGAACCACGCGATGGTTATCGGAAGACAGGGTCGCGGCTCCCGTGATCGTCGATATCGCTTGCCGGAATTCAAAAGTGAGACCGGCTACGGAATCTGCTGACTTCACCTGCAACACGGCCTCCGAGGGTATGGCGGTGGTGGTTACGCTCCACTGGAGACGATCGCGTGCGCGCCAGAATCTTGCAAAACTCAACATATCGGTTTTGCCAATATCGGCCGGGAGTTCGCGGAGCAACTCCTGTTCGGCTGCGGCTTTGAAGTGGGACTCATTGGAGTGGATCAATACCACGCTCACCGCTTCGTTCTCGGCATTCGCCAGGATTACTTCCAGAGCTTGCGGCACCCGTTTGGCAAAGCCGGGAGCTTCCTCGTCTTCAATGGTCACGGGAAACTCATAGATCTCGCTGTCCTCATCGAAGCCGAGCCCCTGTGGCAGGGCAAAAGGGAAGTTGCTGAGAACGTCGTCGGCGGTGAAAGACGAGTCGAATTGGTAGCCTGAGCGTTCCAGGGCCTCGGGCAGGGAATCGGGAACCCGCAAATGCCCAGCCCGGAAAAAGATCGTATCCTGATGCGGGATTTCGCCGTCGAGTAATTCCTTGCTGACTCGGACTTCGCCGAAGACCGTGGCTCCCGAGGCGGTATCAAAACCAAGCCCCCGCGGGCTGTAGGTGCGGTATGTCTCCCGGCCCGACCCTAGTTCGAATTTGTTGAAGCCGCGCGAGTGAATAATGGAATGGCTCCCGATACTGGACCCCTCTAATTTCAGTTCCCGAAGAGTCTTAAGGTTAGGCTCGAAAAAGAACGCCTTGCTGTTCGCATCGTCCACGTACTTGGTCTGAATAAAGAAGGTGCTCTTGGCTTGATTCGCTTTCTCGATATCTGCAAAGTCCAGGCCGGGCGCGAATGAGTTTTCCCAATCCACGTCATGGGAGAGCAGCAGCACGGACCGCTGGCCGGCGGGGATGGTGGCTAAACGCGCCCAGTCCTTGGCATACGTTTCGTACCATGCCCTCAGAATCAACAGCCATATATCCGCACCGGGCTCGAACGCGTTCACATAATGGCGCTCGGCCTCGTAATCCCGGTTGTTCTGATTTCGCAACACAATGTCCATCAGGCTCAGTCCGAGGAGATAGACCCTTCCCTCGCCAACGGTGTTGGTGAGCAGGGCCGCACTGCCGTCGTCAAAACGTGCCAGTACTCTGGCGCCAATGTTCGCGACATACCCGTTGCTCCAGATAATTTCGGAATAGTGCTCGCTGCCCAAACGAGCTTCGCGTTCCTCGGGGCGGTTCAAGTACTTCATGACTGGATCCGCCGTCGCGGAAAACGCCAAGTGGTAGCGCTGGCGCGAAGCCGCGAAGTTATGGAATCCGAAAAGAGATTGGAGCCCTCCCCAAAACACATTCTGCGCAAAAACGGATCCCCCCTGACGTACGAATGTTGTCAACTCCTCCGCTTGGATCTGGGTGAATGATTGCGAATCCACGCTCGGATAGAGAATCACGAGACGATGCTTCAGGGCTTGCCCGAGATCGCGAGTGATAAAAAAGGGTATGCCCATTTCCTTCAATGAATGGACGAGGGCGAGTGGGTTTTCCGGACTGGTAGCCGGACTCGTCCATAGCACCGCCACCTGGAGAGGAAAGGACTCGGGAAACTCATCAGCAGGATCCATATGCCTGTGAGTAAGGGGTCGCAGGGTGACTTCCTTAGCTCGTAAGGGGGGCGGAGTCTGGGAGATCGCTTTCCAAGCTGCGATCGTCCCCCCTAGACACAGAACCAGCACCGCGGCGATGACAGACTGCTTCAAATCAATATCCTGTACGAGTCAGCGTTCCCTCAACGGGCCGAGCAGGAACGAATTGGCCGACAAGGCCACGGACCAAATTGGGGTCGACCTCAGAACCAGGCGCCGCAACCCAGGCGCGGACAATCCGATGGGACTTCGAACGGACACTCTCGCTTCTGTTTTTCGACGAGGTTGGCTTGGGCATCGAGACTCCCGCACCGAGAACAGAAGAGATTGGAGATGTTCGGAAACTGCCTCCAGTTTCCCAACGAAAATATGTGGAGTGTAGCCCTGATCTTACGCTTCGCTCGGAACGGTTGCATAGAGTCGCTCGATTAATTCGGTTCATTGGGTGAATTGGTAGCACCAAATCGGGTAGTGTCCTTCTAATTTTCATCTCCGGGGCAGCAGAGATGCGCGTCTCTTCCAAAGCGAGTGTCAGTATCAGCAGCAGAGAGATCGGGATGACATTTACGATTGGGAGGTTCCCGCAGGACAAACCCATGGGTAAGCGTCGCACCGACCATCGTGCAGGCCAACCATAGAGTGGCCATTGCAGACGTTCTCGGGATCACAAGCAAAATCGCGCAAACGACCTCCAGACAGCCAGTCAACTAGCGAAACCACTGGCCGGCGCCGATTTTGGCAAACCATTCAACCCAGAAGACTTCGCGCTGATCAAACTTGATTGCTCCGAAATAAAAGAACCCCAACGCGGTAAGGCCAGGTGGTTTGTGGCAAATTAGGCCGCTATCCCAAATCGGGGTTTCTTGACCACATCGTAGTTTTGTACCAGGGAACTCTGGTCTGTCGCGCTCGTACAGTTCCCGGTTTTGGTTTTCTCGGCGGCGTCGACTTGGCGGGATGCCGAAGAAGAGGATTCTCTGGGTGCCCTTGTGCGGAGGGAACCCTTGCTGACACGATCATAGCTGTCACCAGAATTGGCCCCGGGCCCTGGATGATCCGCACGAAAATCGTCTCGTTATCGCGGATGTGCGGCAGCGAAATATCGAATTTCTAAAATCCTCGGAAAAACCGTACGCCGTGCTGCTTATGGTAGCGCCTTCCGAAGAGCTGCTCGGACAGGCCACCCCAATCCAGTAGCGCTTCGGCCACGCTAACTCGCAGGTTGAGCCATCGCTCGTTAGTGCGTCTTCGTCCTGCGCCCCTGTCAGTGTCAAACGAGAAACGCTCACCGGCGGGTAGCAGGAGCGAGGCATGCGGTGATCGCCGACGCGGGTTCGCTCTTGCGAACGGGCTACAAACGGAATTACCCGAAACGAAGAAGACGGCGACGAATCGCCGTCTCTTTAGGGGAAGCACTTGCCGGTGTTAGAAGCTCACGTGCAGCCCAAGCTGCAGGTTGCGCCCGTTGACCGTCACCGACTGGATTGGGCTTGTGCCCGAGTAGGCTTGGCCGACGCCAGCCGCACCGCTAAGGTTGGTGCCGGACGGTTGGCCAAAGCTGGGATGATTGAAAACGTTTTGTGCATCGGCGCGGAACTCGACCTTGATGCCCTCTCTCCAGGGAATCGAGAAACCCTTGGCAGCGGAGAAATTGAAAACATTGATTCCGGGCCCATAGAGGCTGTTCCTTCTCACGTCGCCGAAAGTTCCGTTGGCCGGCTCACTAAATGCCGCTGTATTAAACCAGTTGAGGATGCTGCGGTTGGATGGGTACAGCGGGACTCCGGGAATCCGGTTCGGAAACTGCGTGCCCGCCTGCGCGTAAGTGTTCTGATTCCCGTAGACGGTGAAGGGGCTTCCGGTCTGACGTATAACGGTTCCGGCAATCTGCCACCCGCCCACTGCCTCGTCGAGCAGGCGGCTGCTGTTCAGGAATTGCTTGCCTCTGCCGAAGGGGAGTTCATAGACGGCGTAGCCTTTGAAGGCATGGCGGACATCGAAGTTCGAGTTGCTGTAATTTGCCCTGGGGTTATATGTACTTGCAATCTGAAAATCCTGCTGACCGGAGTGGCTTCCAAATCCAGAGGAATCCCAGTCATCCATCATATGCGACCAGACATAGTTGAAGCTTAGGCTTAGACCCTTGGTCATGCGCTTGGTGATGGAGGTTTGCAGCGAGTTGTAGTTGGAGATGCCGTTATTGGTGCTGCCGGGGAGGCCCTGGAAGTTCGGGTAGGGGCGACCTCCCGGCGAATCGTTCGACGATAGCAGATTTTGCGGCACCTGGTTGAGATCGGTATTGAAGCTAAGGTTCGATCCGTGGCTCGCCACATAAGCGACCTCCGCCACGAAATCGGTGGTGAGGGCGCGCTGCACCGAGAAGTTCCATTGCATGATCCTGGGAACTGGGGTGTGGTATTGGATGTAGCCTGCTGCTCCTGAACCGTTATAAAAGGTGGGACCCGAGGGGACACCGTAAGGCAACGGCGTGGATGTTCCAAAGACGGTGCCGGTTCCGTCGAGTTTTGTGACCGGCGTGATGCCGTTCGTTTGGTCGGTGAGGCCGCCGGAAGCAGCCAGGGCGGAGCCCACTCCATAGCTGGTATTGTTGCCGCCGTACGTGTCCAGGCTCCAGGTATAGGAGTAGAGCCCAAACCCGCCACGAACTACTGTCTTCGGATCGTGCGCCCAAGAGACACCTATACGCGGCTGCCAGGTGTTGAAGGTATTGGCCTGCAGGGAAGTGCGGCCGTTGGCGTGCGTAGTGCCATACCAATAAGCCCCCAAGGTATTCGTGGCCGGATTTATTACGGTGGGGTCGAAGCTGGACATGTTGTTGTGGACTTCGTTCCAGCCATGGTTGATCTGGTAACGGAGACCAAGATTAATAGTTAGATTCGGACGCAGTTTCCAATCGTCCTGAACGAACATCTGCGGCGTCTTCAGGCGGGCACCGTACTCGGGAGAGGCACTGGCTTGCCACTGCTGTGCGTAGCCCAGCAGAAAGTCGGCGTACTCCATGCCTGTTCCGGCCTTTGGGCTGGCAACGCCGTTCGAATCGAGTGTCCATTGCTGGGTGAACTGGCCTGAGAACTGGAAGGTGCCGGCGTTGGCGTTGCCCCAAGCTGTGGAATTGTTCTGATAGGACAAAAGTTCTCCGCCGAAGTGAAGGATGTGCTTGCCGCGGATCATGGTCACAACGTCGGAGGGATCCCAAGTGAACTCCTTATACACGGAGTTGGAGCTGGGATCGAGCCAGGCATAGGGAAATGTGCCTGTGAAATTGATCGCCGGGAAGTCATCCGCCTTGCCAAACTGCCAGCCCAGTTTGCTGGCATAGCCTTTGTTCAGGGCGTGGTCAGTAAAGAAGTTCAACTGACTGGTGAAACCCATTCTCGCCTCGTTGATGGTGCGCGGGCTGATGTTCCACACATCGGTGATCTGGGCGTTGTTGTTGTCCACGTCGCCGGACTGGCAACCGATGGGGCAAGCACTCACCTGGTTCGGATAGATGACCGGAGTGTCGCTCTGCGTATCGGACATCGTGATCCGGTTGTTCGACTTGACGTCATAATCCAACCGGCCGAAGAACTTTCGATAAGGCGTGGATTGCTGCTGGCTGGAGTAGAAGTTATGTTGGAGTACTCCCTCCGGGCCCAGAGTTCCCGCAAGAAACGCGCCTCCTGGAATGTGGTTTGTCGGGGTTGGGTAGAATCCCTGTTCCTTTGCCGCTACCTGATCGAACAGACTCGAGGGGATTGCGTTCGCCCCATACTCGCTCGCGAAGCTCTTGCGGACCGGGTAAGGGTTGCCCTTCGAATCGGTCGCCATGGTCTGCGTGGTCGGATCGTAGATGTTCTGCATGCCGGTAAAGTCTCCGGCCATGACAGCGGTGGTTGGAACGCTATTCGGTGGGTTAGAGGTATTGTTACCGTGGTCGACGATCTGGTCGTAGTCGAAGAAGAAGAACATCTTCTTCTTCAGTATCGGGCCGCCGACGGCGAAGCCGAAGTTATTGTAACGAAGGAACGGAATCGGTCCGGTGGTAAATTGAGAGTGGGCGGTCAAAGCGTCGTTCTGAAGGTAGTCGTAGGCGGAACCATGGAATTGGCTGGTGCCACCCTTGGATACCTGGTTGAAAATGACTCCGCCGATCCCGTACTGAGCCGAAAATGACGATGTGTTGACCTGCAACTCGGAGACGGTTTCAAAGATTGCGGGATTGGCATTCTGGCTATGCGAGAGCGTGGTGGACGCTCCATCCGCAAGGATGTTGCTGTAAGGCAGGTTGCCATTGATCGCCACCTCCTGGCCAGGATTGGACGAGCCCTGATTTCCGCTGGGGGTGCCGGTGGCGCCGGGCAGCAGGATCATGAAGTTCTCCCAGCTCACTCCCGATGCTCCTGCAACCTGGGGCAGTTGCTCCATGGACTTGGCTTCCAGCGTTGTGCTCTGTTCGCTGGTTTCCGTCTTGAGCAGGGTCACGTCGGACGTGACCGTTACCTCTTGCGACGTCGCGCCGACGTTCAGTTGGGCGTTGACGGTAGTGAAACCAACCTGCACCGTGACTGGACCCCGGACTAACTTCTCAAAGCCGTCCTTCGTAAAGGTAACGGAGTAGGGGCCGGTTACGATCGAGCTCGTGTCATAGAGCCCCGAGTCGTTGGTCGTGAAGTCCTTCGCCACGCCCGTATCGACGTCCAGCACAGTGACCGTCACCCCAGGTATGAGCGCTCCTGAAGAGTCGGTTACACTACCGCGGATATCGCCCGAGTTCGTGCTCTGTGCAAGACAGGCCAGACTTCCAAAAATCAGAAGGAGGGGCAGGACCCACAACGTCATTTTTTTCATTGTCAGCGTTCTCCTGAACTTGCGGCTTTTCAGCCGCATCTCGTCAATCGGAAAAAATCCGTACGAAATCCCCAGCGCGCTGCTAAGGGTTCATCCTTGGCAGCGCTGGATTTGCGATCGGTGGTGTCGATAACTATCTGGAGCGTGAGGATTGAAGGAGAGACCCATCAGCACCCGCCCCTGAGAGCGTAGTACAAAACCACTAAGGGTCGGTTGTCAAGAAGAAAACGGTCACTAAACCGGTTTTGTAAGCTTACCGAACCGGTTCAGTAAGGACCGGCGCTTGGGATCACCCCTTCGCCTCGGACACACCCCAACCGGTGGAAAACGCTTTTTCGCTTCGTCGCTGGCCTACGCTGGTTCGACCAGGTGCAGAGATTTTCTGTAGCTGTAGGGATTCACCAAAGCGCTTCAGTACAGGGGAATTCTGGTGTTATGCTTCAGCCCATGTCGAACCGCAAGCGGCAGGTGTCCGAAAACAAGAATGGGAAGAGCGAGAGGGCAACAAGCTTGCGATCTTTGTGCGACTACCTCAAGCTTTCTCCCGCTACCGTCTCTGTGGTCATCAACGATTCACCGGCAGCCAAAGCAATTCCGCAGCGCACGAAAGATCGCATCCTGGACGCGGCGCAAAAGTTGAACTACCGGCCTAATTTCTTTGCTCGCTCTCTTAGCTTGCAGCGCGGTTTCACGGTGGGAGTCTTGTTGCCGGAGTTGAGCGAGGGCTACGCCGCAGCCATCATGAGCGGTATCGAAGATCAATTGTTAAAGGAGGGCTACTTCTATTTTGTGGCTAGCCACCGTGGCCACGCCAACCTGATCAAGGAGTATCCCCTGATGCTGGTCGACCGGGCGGTCGAAGGCATTATCCTGGTGAACACTCCGGCGTGGCGCACGCTCCCTGTGCCCGCGGTCTCGATTTCTGGTCACCGCCGGGTCAAGGGCGTGCTCAATGTCGGTGTGGACAACGAGACCGGCGCGTTCCTCGCCATGGAACATATCGTCAAACTCGGCCACACAGAAATCGCCTTCTTCCAGGGGCACCCGGGCAGTGCGGACACCACCTACAGGTGGAGAGGCGTCTGCCGGGCGGCGTCCGCTCTGGGAATCAAGATTCGGCCCGAATTGACATTGCAATTGCAATGCGGCGCGTCGCATCCCGGCCCCTCGCTTCCCGAAGAAGGATACGAGAATGCACAGCGATTGCTTGCCACAGGCAGACTTTTCACCGCCTTGGTGGCCTTCAACGACATCTCTGCGATTGGAGCGATGCGAGCCTTCCGGGACGCGGGCCTGAGTGTGCCGGAAGATGTGTCGGTGGTCGGGTTCGATGATATCCCGGGAGCGGCCTATCTGACTCCAAGGCTCACCACGGTGCGGCAGCCACTGCGCCGGATGGGGGAGATTGCCGCCGAGCAACTGCTGGCACGAATCTCGAACGGAGGCGGGCGCAGCACTCAGCAAGTTTCGGTGGAACCCGAGTTGTTCGTGCGGGAGTCCACCTGTCAGGCGGCGAGTGCGCATAAGACCCGCGTTGCAGGGTGATAATCCGCGCAGAGCCGCTCTTAAGTCTCGGCTCTTGAGTCTCGGACACTACGTTCTGATATGCTCAGCCCTGCAGAGAGCTTTTGATCCAGGGTAGGAGAATTTCGAATTACTCTACCGTACCTGCAAACCTATCTGACCCATACAAGTCGAGAGTCGGCTGGGTGCGGGGCGCACCTCGATCTGACAACCAACGTTCGCTCCCTCGTTCTCCTCGCACTTCTGTTTCCTTCGCTGTCATGGAATGCTCCGGCCCAGTGTGCTCCAGCGCATCCGGTGCCTCAGAGCCATCCGCCGGCGCAGCGTTGCTGCACCGTCCCAGGCAAGCGAACTGCGGACAAGTTTCGGCCGGCAGGGTCAGCCATCCAATTTGAAAATCTGATCGACGCCTCGAAGATCAAGTTCACGCTCAAAAATAGCATCAGCCCGAAGCGCTACACGTTTGAAACGATGGCGGGCGGAGTAGCCGTCTTCGACTACAACAACGACGGTTTGCTGGACATCTTCTTTACCAATGGAGCAGCCATCCCCTCTCTCGAAAAAAGCGACCCCAGTTACTGGAACCGCCTCTTCCGCAACAACGGAGACGGCACCTTTACCGACGTAACTGAGAAGGCCGGCCTCGAGGGCATTGGCTATTCCATGGGAGTTGCCGCCGGCGACTATGACAATGATGGATTTGTCGACCTCTACGTTACCGGGGTCAACCGCAACCAGCTGTTCCACAACAATGGAGACGGCACCTTCACGGACGTGACCGCCAAGGCGGGCGTCGGGGGCTTTGTGCCCAAGCTCGGCAAGGCCTGGTCGGTCGCTGCGGGATGGTTCGATTACAACAACGATGGGCTGCTCGACCTGTTGGTCGTCAATTACCTGAATTACGGCATTGGCACCGCGACTGCTTGCGTTCAGCAGGGACGACCTGCTTATTGTTCGCCGGTTGATTTTCTGGGGACGCCGAACATCCTCTATCGCAACAACGGCGACGGTACTTTTGCTGACGTATCCGAACCGTCTCACGTTTCCCAATATGTCGGTAAAGGCATGGGCCTGGCGTTTGCCGACTATGACAACGATGGGTTTACAGACGTCTTTATCTCCAACGATACCTTCGAGAATTATCTTCTCCATAACAAAGGAGACGGAACCTTTTCCAATGTGGCTGTGCTCGCAGGAGTCGCGTACAACGCATACGGCAACGCCATCGCCGGCATGGGAGCGGACTTCCGGGACATCGACAATGATGGCCGGCCGGATGTTTTTGAAACTGCCATGTTCGGCGAAGGATTCCCCCTTTATAAGAATCTCGGGGATGGTCAATTTCAGGACGTCACTAGCACGGCAGGACTCTCCGCATTAACCAGCCGCTCGACGGCATGGGGAGCCGGGGTCTTCGACTTCGACAACGACGGAAATAAGGATCTGTTCACCGCCAACTCCGACATTCTCGATAATTCCATGGAGCTGGCGCACCGGCCCTTTGCGCTTCCTAATCAGGTATTTCGCAACCAGGGCAATCTCAGGTTTGAGGATTTGAGTGCAAAAGCCGGAGCATCTTTTCTGGTTCCGGCTCCCCACAGAGGTGCGGCTTTTGGCGACCTCAGCAACGACGGGAAGATCGATGCTGTGGTAACGGTCCTTAATGGCCCGCCAGAAATATGGATGAATCATTCCGGCAACCACAACCACTGGATTATCCTGAAACTGGTTGGCGTTAAATCCAACCGCGACGGCCTGGGAACAAAAGTCAAGATAACCACCTCGCAGGGCGCGCAGTACAACATGGCCACTACGGCAGTGGGCTACAACTCTTCCAGCGACAAGCGTGTGCACTTTGGCCTGGGCTCGGCCGCCGTCGTGGATACCATCGAACTCGCCTGGCCGAGCGGTATCAAGCAGGTTTTGAAAAGCGTCAAGGCAGATCGGGTCCTCACCGTGACGGAGAGTTCGCCCTGAGCCGACGCTTTAGTGCGCAAGATTGGCCGACAATCGTTTCGCCAGATCCGATTGTCCGTTGCGCATGAGAAGATCCATCAATCCCTGCCTAACATCCGGTTTATTCCTCGCATATGACGCCAGAGCCTCTGCATTGAGGTCTGCGTCCTCCACGTTCCCCAAGTGGAAGTAGGAATCGCAAAGCATGTAAAGCAGCTCGGGAGTCATGGTTCTGGACTTCGCCAGTTCCTGTGCCGCGTCGGACCAGCGTCCTTGATGGTACCGGACCTCGCCCATCTCGGCGATCGCCACTTGATAACTCGGGTCGTTGGCGAGCTCCGCCTTAAATTCTTCTTCGGCACGGCTCAGGTCGCCCAGTTTCAGCTCCAGAATCCCCTCATAAGTATGCGCCCCTCGAACCGTCGGCTGAATTTTCAGCGCATGATGAAGACTGCGCAGCCCATTTTCCGTTTCTCCCATGAAAAGATAAAGTTTTCCAACAAACACGTACGCATCGGCAGCGGTGAGGGAGGTTCCCTTGAAGTGTTTCTGATACAGCCGCACCGCTTCCTCTTCGCGATGTGCGGCTAGGAGTTGTTCAGTCTGAGCCTTGATTGGGCTTTCGCGTTCATCGCTCGCTTGGGAGCGGACGAATGTCGATTGTTCCATCATGAGCTGATGCAGTGCCGCCTCGTGCTGCGCCGCCGCCGCCCTGCCCATGCCAGCAAACGCCCGCGAAAGATAGAAATGCGCCAACAATTTTGTGGGGTCCAACCGCAAAACGGATTCCAGTGTCTGGGCAGCGGTTTGATATTTCTTCAACTCCAGTTCGCATTGTCCGCGTCCTAACAATGCTTCCACATCGTCACTCTTCAGGGCGAGGATGTGTTGAAAGGCAACCTCTGCCTCCGGCCAATGGGCGAGCTTAACATCCGCGGTAGCGAGCAGTTGCAAGGCAGTCACATCATCGGGGCGGGTTTCAACGGCGCGCGCTGCGTACTGCGCAGCGCCGCCCAGATCCATCAATTTGTAATCGGTCGCCGCAATGTCGAAGTCAATCCGCGGCAGCGTAGCATCCGACTTTTGCGCCTTGAGCAGCCAGCGTAGCCCGCCCGCGCAATCTCCCGTGCCGCAGAGCAGTTCCCCGTATTTTTGCCAGACCGATGGATTATCCGGCTCCGCCTTCAGACTCTTCCGGATGGCGGCCAGAGCAAATTCGTCCTGCCCATTCAAGTGATAGGCCTGCGCGAGATAGTACTGTGCGTCTCCGTCACTGGGAAGAATCTTGGTGCATTGCTGCAGCAGCTTGATCGCTTGCTCGCGGTCTCCCGCAGTGAGTTTATAGATGCCTGTTTTCAACAGCAGATCGGGATCATTGGGCGCGAGCTGCAAAGCCTCTTCATACGCTGCCGCTGCCTCGGAGGGCTGGCCTGCTTGCTCCCGCAACATGCCCTTTAGCTTGATCGCCGGTACAAATTTCGGGTTCTGCCGCAGCAACTGGAGAGTGAGGGCCATTGCCCCTTGCTGGTCGCCTTGTTGGGCAAGACGGAGAGCTTGGCGCAATTGCCGCATCAAGGGGGTTTCAGCGGGTCGATCCGTGCTCTGTGCTGGGAATGCGGCTCGTCCTAACGCAAACAGTGCCGTCAAAAATAGAACGGCACCGAGAAGAACTTCACGCCAGGCGGCCGGATCTCTCTCTACGATTTTCATGAATGCGGCCTGCTAGGGAAGCTTGACCTTTGACTCCGGCGGTTTGCTGGAGATAACCCCGTCGCCTTCGCGCACTACATAAAACCGGTCGGCACTCAGATTCGTCAGCGTTTCTTTTTTTCCGTCGGGCCACAGAACCTCCGCCCGATCGAGACGCTCATGACTTCCCAGCCCGAAGTGAATGCGCAGATCGTGCTGCGAAAGGTAGCTGCCACCGCTGAGCACTTCACCAAGCTGGACCAGGTCTCCTGCCGTGGCTCGCACCCGGGCGTTCAAGGCACGACGCTTGCTCTTTACACCTTCCAACTGAAGGCTGATCCAATGGTTCTGCGGACCTCCTTCGGGACGCAGAATCATCGGCTGGCCCACAAGGTTTTCAACCACCGCCTCCATCCTTCCATCATTGAAGAGGTCGCCGATGGCAAGTCCGCGGCTCACCTGCTCCACCTGCAGGGCCTCGCCAACCTGCCTGCTGATGTTTCTAAACATCCCGTCGCGCTGGTTCAAAAACAAAAGCTTCGGCTCCAGATATCTGGTCGCCCGATGCGCGTTATCCACCTGCGGATATACATGTCCGTTGGTCAGGAAAAAATCCTCCCAGCCTGAGTTGGCGAAATCTACGAAGGCGTCGCCCCACCCCACGTAGCCCTGCGTGCCCCGGGCGATTCCGGAAGCGATTGAAACATCGGCAAAGTTCATACCTCCTTCGTTGCGATAAAGGGCTGCGTACTCATTGTCAAAATGCGATAGCAATAGCGACATGCGTCCGCTGTGCATATAATCGCCCAGGGCCACGCCCATGTTGGCCTGCTCGAATCCATCCTCGTTCGCCGCTACGCCGGAAGTGAGCGCGACATCCTCGAATTTCCCATTGCCGTCGCCCTTGTAGAGATAGTTTGCCTGACCATCGTTGGTGACAAACAGATCCAGCTTTCCGTCATTGTCAAAATCCGACCAGATCGCAGTCAGGCCATAACGGCGTTCCGGATCCTCCACTCCAGCCTTCTTCGATACATCGGTAAACGTTCCGTCCCCGTTATTGTGATAGAGATTGTCAGGAGATCCCTTCAGCCCGCGGGGACCGCATTGCACATCGAGACCCAAATACTTGCATGATTTGTTCGAACCGAATACCGGCAGATCATCCAGATGAAAATCTACATAGTGCGATATAAAAAGATCGACCCAGCCATCGCCGTCATAATCTCCGAAGGCTGATCCCGTCGCCCACCCCGAATCGCTGCCCAATCCGCTGATCTTGGTTACATCGGTGAAGGTGCCGTCCCCATTGTTGCGATAGAGCACGACTCCACTTACACACGTCACCAGCAGGTCCGGCCAGCCGTCATTGTTGTAGTCGCCGACCGATGCACCCATCGCCCAGCATGGATATCCCACCCCCGCCTTCTCCGCCACATCCGTAAACGTTCCGTCGCGGTTGTTATGGTAGAGGGCGCTGCGGGCTTTGACGCCATGGAGAGCCATTTCCACGCTCTGCGCATTCGTAAAATAAATATCCGGCCAACCATCGCGGTCGTAATCGATGAGCGCGACTCCACCGCTCATCGACTCCGCAATGAATTTTGCCTCGGGACTCGATTGGTGTTCGAAGTGAATCTCGGTCGAAGCCGTAATGTCCACCAGTTTCGGGTAGTTGGGAATGGTTCCACTCGCCGCTTTCTCCGCCGCGGCCTGTTCACGTTCTTTGGGGGAGAGCGGGGTAGGGGTCCCCATTTGTGCGAGCATCCCTGTGCTCAGGCACAAGATGAAAGGGAGCGCCAATAATGCGGGAAATATCGCATGCGGCGTCAGCGATTTTCGAGCGCTCCGTTGCGCTCCAGGGCTACTTCTGATCCAGCTCATCCGCGCCAATCTCTTTTGGCTGCATTTGCAGCTCCCGGTATAAAGCACGCAGCTTCTCTTTCATATCCTTGTATTTCTTGTAGAGTTCCACTTCCTTCTTGGCGTCTTCCACCCGCCCGATTTTCCGGTACAGGGTGCTCAGTCGGTAATGTGCGGTCGCATTCGTCGGTTCCAGTTCGACTGTCTCTTCCAGCAAGCGCTGCGCTTTATCGGTCTGATTCATCTGGATCAGCGTCTTGGCCAGACCCAGCTTGGCATCCGCATCGGCCGGCTGCAACGCGAGGGCTTGCGTGTACTCCTCTTCAGACTGCTGAATATTTCCCTTTTCCGAGTCAATCTCAGCCAGTCTGAAGATCGATTTCTCGTCCAGCGGATTTTCCGCTTGCGCAGCGCGGTACTCCCGTTCTGACTCGTTCTTAGCAGCTGCATCCTGCGAAGTGTGCAACAGCTCTGCCAGTTCGAAATGAACCCCCGGCAGATGCGGATCGATGGCAATTGCCTTGCGGAATTGCCCTAGCGCACCGTTCGTATTGCCTTGCCTGGTCTCCTCATGAGCGATCAACTGATGCATCTGCGCAGAGTCCGGCGCAGCCAGCGACAATGCAAGCATCGACTCAGCTGAGAGATCCGCGTACGTGCGATAAGCCGCGTAGAGAACCTCCGCATTGTCCGGCGCCGCTCTACGCAGCTGAGCCACCACCACGCTCGCTGCTTCCAGATCGCTGCTTTGCGTATATACACCAACCAATTCCAGACCGACTTCCACTTTGAACTTCTGATCTCCGATCAATGGAAACGCCGCTTCCAGATCTTTCCGCCCCTGCACAAAATCCAGCGTACGTATCTCGGCCAGTCCCAGCAGTCCCTGAATCTTCCCCATACCCGGCTGACGGTCGACGGCTGCTCGAAGATGCGGAACTGCATCCCGGGCTTTGCCTTGAAAATACAGCAGGACACCCAGGTTCCCTCGCGTTTCCACATTTTCGGGATCGATCGCCGCTGCTGCCTGCAACTCGGGAATCGCGAGATCGGGGCGTTTCTCATTGAGATATGTCTTCGCCTTCTGGAGGTGGGCCGCAAGACTTGCCTGCTTGTCTTCTCCGGATTGGGAAAAACAAAGCGCCGAGGACAATGACAGGGCGAGGACTGCGGAAATATTTCTAAGCGTTGCGCCCATACGTTTCAGATTATAGGACCTAAGGCGACTTCTAGTGTTATGCTGCAGCGCATGCAGGGCTGGAGTCGGAAGGGCTCCCGAGAGACAAAATCTCTAAGAGGCCGCCGCTTTGCTTTGGCGCTTAATTCCGCCAGGCGTTATTGCAGGTCGAACATGCATTTCGTTTTTCTTTCGCGATTCCTCGCGGTATCCTCGACTGAGGTCGAGCGATTACTGGATCACCATCTCACCAGGCCATTGCAAATATCCTGAACCCGCGTGGTTTGGTGTCCGGTTATGGCAAACGATTTACTGGCCGCATGATCGGTTGCATGTGGATCGAATACGGACTGGAGAGTCATTTCGAGCGGTTGCGTGCGAAAGGAATGCTGACGCTTGATGAGATGGCGCAGCGGCTCGATATCTCAACCCAGCAACTGAAGACTTGGCGCGCTGTCGGTTTCGTGCGCGCCCATCTTTGCAACGACAACAATGAGTACCTCTATGAGGACCCTGGTGCTGATCCATCGATCCATCACGGAAAGCCAGTGGCCCGCCTCGGAACAGGCTCAAAATCTCACTCGTTTCATGGCTGGTTGTGACTCTGTTGCGTCATGTAGAACTCATTCCATCTAAATCATCCCTTCTAACTTAAGCGGCAGCGCTTGAGCCTGCGAACCTCTCTTTTTGGCATCAATATGGAGGAGGATAATTGGCAGGCTATTCCGGATGGCGGATTGAGCAAACGTGCCGAAGTCACGGGGCGAACGCGCCTTGCAAGTTAAAGCGTAGGAATGGTGCTACTTCCCTACAGAAGGAGCTTTCAGATGAGAAGGCAAAGCGCGGAGATCTCAAGGCGCAATTTCTGCCCTGACACGAACAAGTTTGAGATTGCCGTTGGATTCACTTTGACGCTGATCGTGACAGCAATCAGCGCGACCCTGGGGGTTGCGGATATCAAGTCGCCCGTGAAGCCGGATCTCGGGCCCAACGTACTGCTCTTCGACCCCGCAATGCCGCAGGTGGCCGTGCAGCAGCAGATCGACAAGATCTATACCTTAGAGCGAAGAAACGAGTTCGGCCCCGAGCGCTATGCCTTGCTGTTCTTGCCTGGAGCGTATCAGCTGGATGTGCCGGTGGGTTTCTATACCCAGGTGATCGGGCTGGGCGCCTCGCCGGACGCCGTTCACATCAGCGGCAACATACACGCCGATGCCAGCCACAACAACAACAATGCCACCACAACCTTCTGGCGGGCCGCCGAGGGCTTTTCCGTAACGCCCACGGGAGGCACGATGCAATGGGCCGTTTCTCAGGCCGTGCCTTTCCGACGTATGCACGTTCGTGGCAATCTGGTTCTCCACCAGCACCGCGGGTGGGCCAGCGGCGGATGGATGTCGGACACACTCGTTGACGGCAACGTCGATTCCGGCACTCAGCAGCAGTGGATTTCGCGCAACAGCGAATGGGCAAGCTGGACCGGTTCGAACTGGAACATGGTTTTCGTTGGCGTCCCCCACCCGCCGCAAGGCGATTGGCCAAATCCGCCCTACACGAAGGTGGATGAGACTCCGGTCGTGCGCGAGAAGCCGTTCCTGGAAGTTGATGCAAAAGGCCAATGGAGTGTTCGCGTCCCATCGCTCCGAAGAAAAAGCGTGGGCACGACGTGGCACGGTGGTTTTACGGCGGGCAGATCGATTCCCCTCGACCAGCTTTATATAGCCCGGTCTGGTACTGATACTGCGGCCAGTATCAATGCGCAACTGGCACAGGGAATGCATCTGCTGTTCACGCCCGGAATCTACGACCTTACTGAACCGATTCGCGTGACACGGCCTGAAACTGTGGTGCTGGGCCTAGGTTTCGCCACTCTTCGGCCAATTCATGGCACAGCCGCCATGGCCACCGCAGATGCGGATGGCATTGAAATCGCCGGCCTGCTTTTCGATGCGGGCCCGGAAATCTCGCCCGTGTTATTGGAGGTGGGGCCGGAAGGGAGCAAGGCGCGCCACGACCAGAACCCGATCACTTTGCACGATGTGTTTTTTCGCGTGGGCGGAGCGGGTGTGGGCCGCGCGCAGACCAACCTGCGCATCAACAGCAACGACGTCATCGTCGACCACACCTGGATATGGCGCGCCGACCACAGTGAAGGTGTCGGCTGGACCAGCAACACCAGCGCCAATGGACTCGTGGTGAATGGAGACGACGTCACCGTCTACGGCTTGTTTGTCGAGCACCACCAGCAGTTCCAGGTGCTTTGGAAAGGGAATGGCGGCCGAACCTACTTCTATCAATCGGAGATTCCCTACGACCCTCCCGACCAGCTGAGCTACTCCAGCGCCCCGGGAACGAACGGATGGGCTTCTTACAAAGTCGCAGACTCCGTGGCCAGCCATGAAGCGTGGGGATTGGGCATCTATAGCGTCTTTATCCAGCCAAGTGTCGTGCTCAGCAGAGCGATCGAAGTGCCCAGGAAACCGGGAATCCGGTTCCACCACATGATTACGGTTGCTTTGGGGAACCACGGCGAGATATCCGACGTGATTGACGATAAGGGCGGGCCGACAGCGATTCATCCGCGCCTCACTCCGAAAGTTGCACAGTTTCCCTAACCGAGAGCACACGAGCAGCCGCAACGGACCGTGTTGTCCGCCTAACAAGTCATAGGCTAGATAAAGACTACCCAGCACATCGAGACATGTACCCGTGAGGCTGGCGACCGCGACGGTGTGGTGGTCCATTCGACGATTGTAGAGCTGAGACTTGAATGGATATGGCTGGATGTCGGGGAAAAAGCTCTAGCCTCAAATTGCACGGCTCAGTTGCATGTTCGCTCCAGCAGCAGGGAGAATGAACCTATGAAAACGAACCTCAAACTGGCGCTGGCAGTTTTGGCCGGCGTTTCGATCGGCGCCGCTGGTGGCAGGACGATTCATGGCCAGCAGCTCAAGACGCCGCCTGCGTACATCATCTCGGAAGCTGACGCAATAACCGACCTCGCCGCCATAAAACAATATGGAGAGAAGGTACCGGGAACGCTGGCACCTTTCGATGGCCATTACCACTTTATGGTAGGTGGCGGCAAGACCCAGAGCCTCGATGGCCAAGCGCCACAGGGCATTGTTGTGATCGCCTTCGAAAGCGCTGAGCAAGCGCGCGCCTGGTATGATTCGCCAGCCTATCGGGCGATCAAGCCAATCAGGCAAAGCGCAGTAAAGGGCCGCATGTTTATTGCCGAAGGCGCCCAGTGAGATAACCAAGAGATCGCTCGGTGCGGAGATCTCGGCCGCTGCCATCGCCGAAAAGAAGACTCTTTTTTACTTAAGGAGGCCGAAAACGCCGACGCCGTTGGTGGTGCCGACGTAGACCTTGCCGTTCGCGATGGTCGGGGTGACGAATTTGTTGCCGTTCCCAAAATGATCGCGATTGTTGGCAGCCTGACTGGAGCCGTAGAGGTGCACCAGAGTAACGGCGTTATAGGCGTGAAGCACGGCCGGATTACCATTTAGCACTGCCCACACAATGGCGTTCTGCGTTCCGTTGGCAGAAATGCTAGGAGCTGCTCCCGGATAGGGGAAGGAATTGCTAGATCGTGCTACCGGACCAGAGAGGAGCTTCGCGTTCTTGAACCGAAATGCCAGCAGTGGCGAACCTACCGGGGCGTAGTATATGCTGGCGCCGAATGCAGCAGGCGTGGACCAGATTCCGCCGGGGAGAGCGCCCGGGAGTTCCTGGTAGATCTTGTTGCTGGTGGAATTGAATTTCCCCATGTTATTCCGGTTAACGACATAGAGATTGCCGTCCTTTCCGGCTCCAACGGCGAGATTCCACAAGATGCCAGTCGAATCTTTTTGATTCGTCAGGAGAGCTCCGCCGGAGCCGAGATCGGTGTCACTGCCGTTCTCCTGCGCCTGGTTGTACTCTTCAAAGTAGTCAATCACAGTGAGGCGGCTTGAGAGTTTGAGGAAGGCGTTGCCGTAGTTGCCATTGACGGGGAAGTGCGACGAATTGAGGGTCGGGTCAAAGGTTCCATTGGCGTCGAGCACGTAGATGTTGCTCCCTAAGTCAGCGGCCATGCCCGCGCCGGAACCCCAAATCGCGCCTTCGCTGCCATTGGGAGTCAGGTTTAGCCTCACACTCTGCGCCAACGTCTGGCTGTTGTAGCCCATGATCCATCCCGTGTAGGGACGGAAGTCACAGTGCGAAGCCCACGCCAGATACACCGTGTTGCCCATTAGAAGCAAGCTGGCGCGCTCTTTGTACTGACCAGGATCGAAGACCACGTTGCCGTTTTGGCTATTGTCGCCGTGGCCTGGATACTGGGCTTGGATCGCGACGGGGCCCTTGAAGAGCTCGGCGCCGTTAGTGGCATCGAGGGCGTGCAGCCGCTGGTAATAATTCCCAGAACTGTCTTTCGACATAGCCACGACATAAATGACGGGATGAGAAGTCGCCGGACGGGAAATCACCGGAGTCGAGGTGATTCCAATTTCGGGCTCAACTTGATCGCAACCGCGGTTGTCTGAAGTGGTTTCACCCGGCTTCAGGGTCGTGATCTGCCAGATTCTAGCGCCGGTATCGGCGTTGAATGCATAGACGCTACCGTGTTCGGTGGCGACGATGAGCAGATTGCTCGTGACCCCGGAGATGGTGACGGCGGACAAATATAGTGGTTGCGCATCCACGCGCCCGTCGACGGGAATGGTGAAAAGCTTGCCGAATGAGGCCAAGTTCACATTTGCCAGGGTCAGGATCGTCTCTTTGGCATTGAGACCGTCGCGAAAGTTGTCGTTGTGATAGGTAAGGACATCCTGGGAAAGAACCGGGAGAGTTCCCAGGCAGAGAATCTCGAGTGCAAGAACGATGGCTCTCGTCGCGCGTGAACGGAATATGGCTGGCAGCAGCAATTGCATCGCATTATCTCCCGCGCTTTGATTGTAAAACAACCGTATCGGTTGCCTTCTATCCGGGTGTTCCCGTTTGTATCATCATAATATTAGCCTGATTTCGCGATATTAGCCTGATTTCGCGCGTCATGGTTGGTGCGCCCGCTCCAGATTATAAGTCCCGAATATAAGTCGCGAATCAATCTGCCCTGAGAACTGGGTTCGTAGCTACCTTCACGCTTAGCAGGTTCACGGACTGTAAGTTCAGCTTTGCCCTCTAGATCGTCGATTCGTTGCATTCCGCCGCCCGGGGAGCTCAGAAGCTTCCTGCTGTTAGTTCGTTTCCAATTTCCGCGGTGCGGTAATCTTGCAAGAACTCCTCGAGGTTCGGCGTGGGCTTCCCGTCTCGCACGTCGGGATAATTTGGAAAGACGCTCCGCAAGAGTGCGGCGCTTTCCTTGATTCTGAATCGGTCATCCATTTGCTCACCTTCAGTTCCGTGTTTTGAGCTTTTATTTCGCCTAGGCACTCGTAGACAACGCCTGCATCATTGTGTCGCGCAGCTTGTCGGCAGCCTTCTCGGCGGTCAGAGGCCTACTGAAGTAGTAGCCTTGAATCTCGTCACAGTGGTGTGCTCGCAGAAACGACATTTGAGCTTCGTTCTCTACCCCTTCGGCAACGGCTTTGAGCCGCAGACTCTTCGCCATACTGATGATTGCGGCCGTGATCGCCGCGTCATCAGGATTCACGGCGACATCTCGAATAAAGGAACGGTCGATCTTAAGCTTGCTGACCCAGAAGTGCCTCAAGTAGCTGAAGCCGGAATAGCCAGTCCCAAAGTCATCAATTGCCAGCGACAAGCCCATGGCCTTCAAATCCTGAAGAACTGCAAACGTGACGTCTGCGTCGGCCAGCAAAAGGCCTTCCGTGAGCTCCAGTCCGAGGTATTGCGGCGCGAGCCCAGTCTCTTCGAGGACTCGCTTGATGAGCTCGCAGAAACCGGGCTGGCGGAACTGGACTGCTGAAACGTTCACTGCCACCACCACCGCAGGAATTCCTTCGTCTTGCCAACGTCGTGCTTGAGAGCACGCCGCTCGAAGTACCCATTCCCCGATGGGAATAATCAAGCCGCTGTTCTCCGCAATTCGTATGAACCTATCCGGTGGCACGAGACCTAATTCCGGGTGCTGCCATCGAAGCAGCGCTTCAAGACCGGTGATCTTCCCGGTAGCGACATCCATCTGGGGTTGATACACGAGAAAGAGCTCCTTCTTTTCGAGCGCCCGACGCAAACTACTCTCCAAAGCCAGTCGTTCCACTGCCTGCGCATTCATTTGATCCGTAAACAGCTGAATATTGTTCCGTCCATTGTCCTTTGCGCTATACATCGCAGCGTCGGCATTCTTGATCAAGGTTTCGCCATCCACACCATGTTCCGGAAAGATGCTGATGCCGAGGCTGCAACTGACGCTGAGAGGATGCCCTTGAACCACGAATCCGCCAGTCATCGCATCCATCAGCCGCTCAGCGGCAACTGCTGCGTCGGGGATGTCCTTTACGTCACTCAACACGATCAGGAATTCGTCGCCCCCTAGCCTAGCCACTGTGTCCTGATCACGCGAAAAACGCTTAAGACGGTCCGCGATTTGTTTTAAGAGAAGATCGCCGACCGAATGACCGAGCGAGTCGTTGATGATCTTGAAACCGTCAAGGTCGAGGAACAGAAGCGCCACCTTGTCGTTTCGTCGGGAAGCGCCAGCCAGTGCCTTGGCTAGACGATCCTGGAGAAGGGTCCGATTGGGTAATCCCGTCAGAGCGTCGTAGTATGCCAGGAACTGGATTCGTTCCTCAGCAACTTTGCGGTCAGTGATGTCGCGGAAGTACCAGATTCTGCCGCGATAACGACCTTTTGAGTCGACCAGAGGAGCAGAGTAGCGGTCGAAGATCTTGCCACTCTTGAACCTCAGCTCATCCCTGCTCTTTTCACTCCGGTGGCTATTGAGATAGTTGACCCTCTTGACGAAGGCGTCAGGGGCCTCGACTTGATCGGCAAAGTGTTGGCGCACGATAAGATCGTCGCCCGTGCTCAGCACCTCTTGCGGGATTCCGAAGTCGAGACCAAATTGCTTGTTGGCGAGGACGATGTGATCGGACTCATCTACGACCAAGATGCCATCAATTGTCGTCTCAGCTTGCGCCTCGAGCATCGCCGTCTTCAACAACAGAGCGTCATCAGCGAGCTTGCGCTCAGTGATGTCGCGCACCGTGGCGAGTAACCTAGGCCGCCCGCTCAGAGTCAACGCAGTCAGGCAAACCTCGGCCGGAAAAGTACTGCCGTTCTTGCGTTGGTGCAACCACTCGAAGCGTTCGTTGCCATTCAGAAACGCGGCGGCAATCTTTCGTTCGGCCGCCGTCCTGGAGTTCGTGCCGTCGGGTTGGCTCGGTGGTGAGACGTCGGCCGGGTGCAGCATCTCTGTGCCGATCGCGTATCCGAACATCTGCAACGCTGCCGAATTGCAATCCAGAAAGCCCGTTTCGTCCATCAGCCAAGTCGCATCGGCAGAATCCTCGAACAAGACCCGATACTTGGCCTCGCTGTGCTGCAGCACCTCCTCGGTTCGCTTGCGCTCGGTAACATCCGGTTTGAGCAATCCGAAAGTTAGCAGGAAGACAACCGAGGCACATACGAGGATTGCAACCATCTGAGACTGTAAACCGGAAAGGCCGGGAACGATAATGTGCCCAATTCCTGCAAGTGCCATCGCGACAAACAAAGCAATAGCTGCACATCGAAGGACCCGGATAAAGGGATACCGATTGAACATTTTCGGTCACGAAGTCAAGGACACAGGAACGTGGGCGTCCGCCGATCATTCGCTTGCGTTGCCAAATACCCGAGCGGAGGCTGAGCCTGCGACGGTTGGTTGCAACCCGACAACCAATCTCAGGCGGCAGCTTAAGCCATTGATCCGAAATGCCTTGCGGAGCCTTGGCCTCGGTTTCAAGAAGCCTGCGGCTGTCGCTAATATGGAAGTCGTTCCAGCTTATGGACATCCCCTCAGAGTCGGTGCCGCCAAGGCAAAGAAACCTGCATGCAAGCTCGAATGGGTTGCTACGGAAGAGCGACCTATCGGTCCGAGCTCAGATGAACCACCTAGCGCAGATGAGGGTTAGAGTTCGCTCGAAATCACGAGCTCATTTTATCTTTCGCATGTATCCGACGCCTAGTCGGGGGCATTCGATGAGCCACCTCTTAGTTACTGAGGTGCCAGACTTGCTGTCGGCGACCCCGAACCAGAGTTGTAGTTACCGCCGAATGACACAATCGAGCCGTTCGCCCCGACAGCCAAACCGTTCACCCCGTTGCTCAAAATCGAGACTCCCGCAAGTCGAACCACTGAAAGGGCACTTCCTCCTCCCGCTTGAATTCCGGTAGTCACGTTGTTGCCGGCTGTAGAATTTGTAATATTTATGATGGTGTCCCCGGCATTGGCTTGAGCGATGAATCCGACCGCGCCGTTTCCAGACGCCTCGCTGTCTCTCACCACAAGCCGGGTGAAGTCAGCGGCTATCACGCCAGCGTTCCCGTTGGAATCGAAATGAGACTTGTCGATGGTGACCGATAGCCGCGATCCCGACCCGATCACGCTGAGGCCGTTCATGGTATTGTCGCGGCTAATGACGTTCACCAGCGTCACCGGTACCCCGGTATCCGGTACGGTGGCGGGATTGAGGTTAATTCCGTTTTGCGGAAAACCAGAAATGGTGCAGTTTTCAATGTGAAGACCCTTTCCGCTGATGAACCTAATTCCGTCAATTCCAGACGAAATCGCGTTAATAGAAGGGATTCTAGACCCAATCCCGGTAATAGAAAGGTTGCGGATCGTGACTGCGTCGGTGACTGGTGCTGCCACGATTATGCCATTGGTGCCGCTGACCAGCACGGAGGCGACTTGCCCTCCGCCGCCATCGATCGTAATCCCTTTGGTGATGGTCACACCGCCAAATCCGCCTGCGTCCAAGGCATCGATCTCGCCCCCCGCAACCGTTTTCGAGATAGCTCCGGCAAAAGTCTTGCACGGCGCGGTCCGACTGCACGGGTTAGCGTCATCACCGACACCCGACACCCAGGTGCGAAATGCTTGCGCGTGGGCGAGGGCACTCAAAAGAACAGAGGCGGCGAACACGTAGAAACAGATTGTAGATATTTTCACGAGAAGACTCCTTAGTGATGTAGTGAATGCCGCTATTGCTAGCGGCCCCGGCAATACCACAACAAACACGGATATCGCGGCCACGCGCAGCAACAGCCCAACCAGAATCAATCATGAGAGGCACTGCTTTGCGCTATATGTCGCGAAGACTTCGAACAGGTTCCGTTTGCTGGGCGCTGCGCAGAGCACTTGGTTCTGAGCAATCGACTTGCACACGGCAGTTAAGAGCGCCTGGACATTCGACTCGTGCAAGAGTCGCCGATTCCTGAAAAGCCCTACACAGCGACGTCCTTTTCTAGCGTGCTCCAATCTAGGACTTCTGCAAATCGGAGTCTGTGCAAAATTGATCAATTTATCAACTCTGTTAACTTCGCCGAGTTGCTTGGCAGTAAGTCGCCGGCTCACTTACCATGCCGCGATTACGGAATGCAGTACTGGTCTACCTAAACTAAAGGCTTAGTGAGGTTCGCCTTTGCGCTTCGGTTACAGGTTGGCACCGGATCGCGGGAAAGACCTGGTCAACGGCACTTCGTCGGGCAGCATCGTCGGGATCGAGGCGTCCGCCTT
>Ga0210406_10000201_pt1 | contig 91677 bp, 87 predicted proteins | sample IncBWC30MmetaG_FD_155454 | JGI IMG/M metagenome (GOLD analysis project Ga0210406, IMG submission 155454) | Forest soil microbial communities from Barre Woods Harvard Forest LTER site, Petersham, Massachusetts, United States - Inc-BW-C-30-M | ecosystem: Environmental > Terrestrial > Soil >...
ATGGCGCGCCGCTGCGCCTGACCGTGCCCTGGAAGTATGGCTTTAAAAGCATCAAGTCCATCGTCAAGATTCACTTCGCGGAGCGGCAGCCGGAGGCCACGTGGAACAAGTTGGCACCGGGGGAATACGGTTTCTACTCGAACGTAAACCCTTTAGTCGATCATCCGCGCTGGAGTCAGGCGCAGGAGCGGCGCCTGGGTGAACTGTTCAAGCGCAAGACGCTCATGTTCAACGGGTATCCAGAGGTCGCATCGCTTTACTCGGGCATGGATTTGAGGACCTCCTTTTGATCCGTCTCTGGGCGTGGCGTGCCGCTGCGTGGGGGCTCGGCGTCGCTCCGCTTCTATACGGCGTGAAATTGATTTTGCAAAGCAGGCTCGGCGCGAATCCGGTGGAGTTTCTGGAACACTACACCGGCGATTGGACACTGCGTCTTTTGCTCACGACCTTGAGTATGACTCCGTTGCGCATGCTCACGCGACTGACCGAGCCGATTCGAGTGCGTCGAATTCTCGGTCTGTGGACGTTCGCATTCCTGTGCCTGCACTTTTCCATGTATCTCGTATTTGATTTGGGTTTCTCGGTGGCGCAGCTCGGCGAGGATCTAGTCAGGCGAACCTACATCACGCTTGGTTTCACTGCGTGGCTGATGCTCCTGTCTTTGGCGATCACCTCGACCACGGCCTGGCAACGGCGACTCAAGCGCCAGTGGTTGGCGCTGCACCGGCTGATCTACCCGGCGGCGATCTTGGGTGTGATCCACTATCTCTGGTTGGTGAAGGCCGATACCCGCGAACCCCTTATTTACCTGGCGTTACTGCTCGCGTTGCTCGCATTTAGGCTTCCGTGGTCACAGTGGGTGAATGAGCATATGAGTACCCGACGCGCCCGCAAAGGTCCGGTGGACGTATAGATGCTAATGATGATGCTCGACGACGGGGCCTTCGTGATATTCCGTTCCGTCTGACCACCGTTGCACGACCACCACGAACTGCGTCAGGTGCTCCACGGGGTCGTTCACACCAACGACGGGGGAACCCGGCAGATTTGCTCCCCAGCTGGCGAGGTCGGCATCCGTATAGAAAAACATGAGGTGGGAAGGCCAGTGGGGGCTGCTGTCGCCGCCGTATCCTTCCTTGGACATCATGTAGCACATGGCCCCAGGCGCCATCGGCGGCAGTTCTTTCCTGGCGATGGCAGCCGAGATCGCCTCGTTCATCTGTGCCGGCGTGCGTCCCGCGAGGCCCATATCCGTCAATTTGCTCAAGTGCAGGAGGTAGGAACGCGCGGCTGCCGCGTTGACACACATGGGAACCCGCACTTTCGGATTCCAAAAGTCAGCATCCGCAGCGGATGTCCACGAGCGTCCCACGATACACACGAAGCCGTTCGTGCCTTTGGCCGCCGTTTCGAAACCATGACGTCCAAGTACCAGGACCTCTGCATTGCGTGAAATGGACTCCGGTGCTGCACTTCGCGCCAGGGCTATTTCCGCACCCTGATCCGTCATGAGGTATTGGTCGATCGGGGCCATCTTCGGATAAGGTGTCGTGGCATCCCGTGCCATCGCTTGGTACGCCGTACCGAGCACGACAAGCAGTGCGAGGCTTTTGATTGCGATTGCGCCCACCTGCTTTTTCCGCATTGTCTTCTCCCGTAATGCTCTTCAGGCGCGCTGGTTGCCCGGCCTTCACTACAACGACGAACGGCCAGACCAGAATTCGACAAATCCGCGTCGACTTCTAGTATTCTCCGTCGGCCGGGCTGCTCACATCTCGGCAACACGTTATTTATCAATCATTTATAGTTAAACTATCATGTGTTACATACATCATGAGCGCCTCAATCCGGCAGTTCGCGACGCCCCTAAGGCCACCTGCTAGGCGAGGTGATTCCCGTGCACTCGTGCCGCACGCAACGCCGGGAGTAATCCGCCGATCAAGCCCATCCCCAATGCCCACACAATGCCGAGCACGACGAGAGACGGGGTCACTGCGAGTTGAAAACTGTAGCCGAAGGGACTGGCCGACAGGCCGTTGAAAAGCACCCATGCCAATGCACCCCCGAGCAGCGCTCCGGGAAACGCCCACAGTATCGACTCGACCAAGATGGACACCACGACGGCGCCGGAAGTGAAGCCGATCGCGCGCAATGTGGCCAGTTCGCGGCGCCGCGAGTCGACGATCGCATACAGGGAGTTGACCGCGCCCAGCGTCGCGCCGATCGCGATGATCGTGCCGACGAAGTAGCTGACGAAGTTTAAGATGGCGTTCAGTTGTTTGAATCCCTCCTCCACGACCTGGCTTTCGCGCTGAGCTTCGACGTGCAGGGCCGGATTGGCGCTGACGGCGTCGCGAAATGCGGCGAAGTCCGCCGGCGATTGCAGCCGCACCGACACCGAGCTGTAGGTATTGCGGCTGAAGATGGACATGATGTTGTCGACGTCGGCGTAGACCACACATTGTTGCCCCTGACCCTGCTCGAAGTGTCCGACGACGGCCCAGTCGCTGCCGTGAATCGGACGCCGATCGCCGATCTCGAAGCCGGTGAATTGCCGAGCGCAGGGGTTGCTGGCGATGAGTTCGTGGAGACCCGGTTTGAACATGCGGCCTGCCGTGAAGCGCATCTGCGGTTGGTATTGGGTCACGGTGGAAGTAATTCCCACGAGCGGAAAATAGATTCGGTTACCCGTCACGCGTCTGCGGCCTTCGATGGGCACCATGGACTCGAGCACGACGATGGGTTCACCCTGGGTACCTTTGAGTATGCCCGGCAGGCCCAGGATGGTGGCGACCTCGTCACGGGAGATATTGCTCTGCCCATAGCTCGCGCCCGACGTGACCAAGACGACGTGGTCGGCGCGTACGTCGGCGATCTCCTGCCGGCGCGCGCCTGCGCCCATCGCCAGCATGGAAACCAATACACCGACAGCGCAAGCAACGCCGATGATAATCGTCAGGACGGGCGCGATCCGCTGCCTGAATCCCGACAGGTTCATGAGCAATATGCCGAGAAATTGTCGGGTGAAATTCATGCGACGCCGCTAGCGAGCTGCCAACGCCGCGACAATATTCAATCGGGCGGCTTGGACCGCCGGGACCAGCGCGCTCAGGGTTGCCACCAACACGGCGCACGCCAGGCCGAGCGCCACCACGACCAGGGGCATCGACAGGCCCGGTATGATCCTTGAGGCCAACGGAAACACCACCAGTGCCAGCGCCAACCCGCAGGCGGCGGCGGCGACAAAGACCACCATGGCCTCCACGAGTATGAACAGGAACACGGCGCGGTCGGTAAAGCCCAGCGTCTTCAGAACCGCCAGCTCCGGCGTGCGCTCGCGGATTGATTGCATCATCATCGTGGCGGTCGCGAACAGCAGCGCCACGAGCACCACACTCACGATCGCCCGGATCAGGAAGTCGAGATCGCCGATCGACTGCAGCTGGGATTGGGCCAATTCACGCAACGAGTCGGTTTGTGTTGCGTTGGCAGAATTCGCGAAGCGCCGGTCGATTGCATCGGCCACCTGCACCGCCCGTCGCGGATCGGAAAGCGCGACGTTGAAATGCTTGACGGTGCCCTTGCCGGTGAGGCGGGCTTCATCGAAGTACGCATAATTGATGAGAATGGTTTCTCTCCCAGCACCGACGTCGGCGTCCGTGTAGGTGCCCACCACATCGAACGCCCAGTCCGTCGACCCGTTCATTTGCGCCGTCGTGGACATCAGGGGAATGTGATCACCCACCTTCCAACCGTACGTCTTCGCCAGCCCCTCCCTGATGATGGCTCCCGTTCGCGTGCTGCGCAAAGCCGCGGCGTGCTCAGGCGCGATCGTAAAGGTGAACGCATCGAGCCAACCCTCGTCGGGGCGGATAGCGACGACGCCCAATTTCTGACTGGGGTTTTGATAGACGGCCCCGAACAATTCCACCGGGGCGACAACCTTCACACCCGGTACCGACTTGATCCCCTCGAGCATGCCCAACGGCAAGGGATCCACCAGACCAAGGCCGCCGTGTACGAGCAAAAGATCGGCGCGAGTGTCACCGATCACATGCTCAACGCCCGTTTTCAGGCCCTGGAGCACGCCAAACAGCAGGAAGGCGACGCAGACCTGAAGGAAAATAAGATTGGTCCTTCCGGGCTTGCGCCAGATACCGGACCAGATGAGCGGCAGAAATTTCATGCGAGAGCCTTTGGATGACTACTCGAACAGTGTTCTACAAATAGATTCGAATATATCCATAAATAATTGATAATTATAGATTTATTGACAGGATGAAACTTCGTGCGGCACGGCCGCGGCACATTCAACGACTATCGCGCCCCCCGACTGTTACCCGAAATCGCACGCAGCGCCTCATGGCCTCGCTACACAATTCCCACCACGACCCCGGTTCGTATTTCACTCCGGACTATTGTTTCCGCGGCTCCCGACTTTCCAGCAACCCTTGAATCCGAGTTAATGAAGTCAAGTAAAGATCAGTCAACCCCTTCGTCTCGTTCTCTTCCAGCCCTTCAGCCAAGACATTGGCGAGGGTATCAATGGCTACCCGCACGGTCATTGACTCCTCGTGGGTCAGCTTTACCCCGCTGATGGTAATTTCCGCTTCGTCTTGCATGGACTGCTCCGCACCGGTCGGCAAATGTCACCAGGTTACATGAAGAGAGCGAGATGGGAAGCGATTGCAGGAGCCTTGAGCGCCATTGGTCAGCCTGATGCTTTCCGCCTGTTCAGCCAAGGAGGCGATGCCTGAATTAAGAGATCTGCACAATCCCCGAGCACTTCGGATATTGCCGACAACCCCAAAACGCCTTGCCAGCGAACTTGCCTCGCCCGGCCTTACGCCCGATCGCTGCCAATCAACTCCGCCAGTGCAGACCCATCGATCAGCTCAATCTTCGTCGTTCGTGCAAATTCTCGCGCCTCTCGCGTGAACTCGCCATCCCGTGACGGTAAATCCTTGCCGGCGAAATGCCTCGCCGACCAGCCTCTCGAAATCTCGCCAATTCATCGCGGTGATGGCGACCTTCGGATTGGCCTGAGCAACTTCAAGCAGCCCGCCTGAACGTGATCGTTTGAGCGCCGAGACCATTGCGCCGATACCGAAGCCAGCCGGCACACGAACTGCAGAAAATACGAAAACGTGTGAATGCCTTGTTGGACCACGACCGAGCCCAATTCGGCTGTGCTAGCCAATTTCGGCGGCAGCGAAAATGCAGCGGCGACGAAGTGAAAAACCAGACCTGACGCCACTGCGAGCGCAACACCCACCTGCCACGGCAGCTTGGATCCGATTTCCATCAGATCGTCGAAACTTCCGTGCCGCCTCGCCATGTGTCCGTATCCTTTGAATACCGGCAAAAAAGGAGTGTGCGCCGACCAGCTCCGAGGGTGCTGCGATGTCAGTCACATGTCTGCTTCCGGCGACCAGCGTCGTGAAATCGTCGCTCACGCGTCAACCGCCGCCGTCCCCCGGCGTTGTCTCCATACGATAGGCCCCTGGAGAGGCTAAGGATGAATAACCCGCGCTGTTATGTAACTGGGATCCGTATGAGTCTTCTTCCCTGCCGATTCGCGGTCGCGTTGTCTGCGCTGCTTGGCCTTGCGGCGTGCGGTGGAGGCGGCGGCAATAGTGCCGCGCCGACACCAACGCCCACTCCGACCGTGGCCGCGGCGGATGCGGCTCGACTCCTCGAACAGGCGACCTTCGGAGTCACCGCGAGCGATGTTGCTCATGTGCAGAATATCGGCATCGATGCCTACATCACCGAGCAATTGGCGTATTCGCCGACGCAATACACCGGATACAGTTATACACCGCATACGGCACCGGCCGGGTGCGTCGGCGATGGGTCCAATCCGCCCGATGCGTCGAGCCTCTGTGCGCGCGATCAGTACTCGCCGTTTCAAGTGCAGCGCGATTTTTTCCTTCACGCACTCAATAACCCCGACCAATTGCGCCAGCGGGTTGCGTTCGCGCTATCGCAGATCATGGTGGTTTCGAGCATCGAGATCTACGAAGCCTATGGACTGGCTGACTATCAGAACATGCTGCTGAACGATGCGCTGGGCAACTATCGGACGTTGCTCCAGGATGTGACGTTGAGCCCGACGATGGGTCACTACCTCGACATGGCCAACAGCGACGAGACCAATCCGCAAAACGGCACGGTGCCCAATCAGAATTATGCGCGCGAAGTCCTGCAGCTGTTCTCGATCGGGCTTCTTGCATTGAATCCGGACGGCACGCAACAGCTAGATGCCGGCGGTGCGCCGATTCCCACCTTCGATGGCGCTACCATCGAGGGCTTCGCGTCGGTGTTCACCGGCTGGACCTATCCGCCGCTGCCGGGCGCGAACTCGCAGTGGACCAACCCCATCAACTTCGATGGTGCGATGGTGGCATTTCCCAATCACCACCAGCCGGGGACCAAGGCGCTGCTGAACGGCTATACCGTACCGGCGAACCAGACACCCGAGCAGGATCTCGCCAATGCGCTCGACAACATATTCAATCATCCCAACGTCGGGCCGTTCATCAGTCGGCAGCTGATACAGCACTTGGTCACGAGCAACCCCAGCCCGGCCTATGTTGCGCGCGTTGCGGCGGTATTCGCGAACAACGGCCAGGGCGTGCGCGGCGATCTGGGTGCGGTCGCCCGCGCCATCCTGACGGACGCGGAAGCGCGAGGCGTAGCACCGGCCGCGAGCGTCTTCGGCCGTTTGCGTGAGCCCGCGCTGTTCATCACGAGCACGCTGCGAAGTCTCGGCGGTCAGTCGGATGGTGTCTTGCCGCGGAGCGCAAGTTCCGCGATGGGTCAGCCCATCTTTTCACCGGATACGGTATTTAGTTTCTTCCCGCCGAGTTACCAGCTACCAGGCACGCAGACCTTCGCGCCGGAATTTGGGATCGACAATGCTGCTACCGCGCTCGCACGGGCTAATTTCGTGAATACGGTGATCATCCAGGGCGGCGCGAAGCCCGATCCCACGGTTACCGGGAGCACTGGCACGACCATCAATCTGACGCCGCTGTCGAGCGCAGCCGATAATGCAACGCTGATCGCACAACTGAATCAGACGCTCATGCACGGCAGCCTGGCGAGCGATGCGAGCAGCATCATTTTGGCGGCGGCCGACTCCGCTGCTGCGAATTCGACCGATCCGCTCGCAGCGGCGCGCGCCGCCGGCTATTTGATGCTGACTTCCGCGCAATACCAAGTGGAGCGCTAAATGAAACGTCGAAACTTTTTACGGCACGCCGGGGCACTCGCGGGTACCGCCGCGCTAGGTCAACTCGGCGTCTTCGCCGCACGTGCCGCGCCGGCCAACGATTACAAAGCCCTGGTATGTATATTCCTGTACGGCGGCAACGATACGAATAACATGATCGTGCCTCTGGACACAGCCGGTTACGCCAATTACGCGCAGACTCGCAGCTATCTGGCGCTGCCACAAGCGCAACTTCTGCCATTGACCGTCGCCGGCGGTTCGGTCCAATACGGGCTGCACCCGGCGCTGCCGGGTCTGCAGTCCCTCTGGGCCTCGGGGAATCTCGCCGTGGTGGCGAACGTCGGAACGCTCGTGCAGCCGCTGACCAAGGCGCAGTACTTGTCGACATCCACGATGAAGCCAGAAAGCCTCTTTTCGCACATCGATCAGCAGCATCAGTGGCAGGCGTCGATCTCGAGCACATCGTCATCGAACAGCGGATGGGGCGGACGCCTTTCGGACCAGCTTGCCGCGATGAACGTCAACTCGAGCGTGCCGCCGTTGATTTCGACCGGCGGCAACAATCTGTTCGTGACGGGTGCGGCGTCACAAGCCTTGGTGATCCCGACCAGCGGTTCTTTCGGCTTGAACGGCTTTTCGAACAGCAGCGCGGATGTGGCGCGACGATCGGCGCTGGAGCAGCCACTGAGTGTCGATCAGTCCGCCGACCTCACACAGGCCGCACAGGCTGTGATGAGTGGCGCGCTCACCAGCAGCGCCATTCTGAACCCCATTTTAACGACCACCGATTCAACACTGTCCGCCCGCTTCATGGGTCTGACGGGCAACTTCTCACAACAGCTGCTGGCCATCGCCAAGGTGATCCAGGCCCGCAGCGCCCTCGGGGCAAGTCGACAGGTATTTCTCGCAACGCTCGGCTCGTTCGACACCCACACCAACCAGCTCAAAACGCAGGAGTCCTTGTTGAGCCAATTGGACGCGGGGATCACCGCCTTTCACGGCGCCATGGCCGACATCGGCGCCGGCACGAATGTTACCTCGTTCACGCTCTCGGATTTTTCGCGCAACTTCCTCCCCAACACCGGCGGCGGCACCGACCATGCGTGGGGGAGCCATCCTCTGGTCATCGGAGACGCCGTCAAGGGTGGCCAGATCTACGGGACGATGCCCACGCTGCAGCTTTCCGGGCCGGACGATGCGACCAACTTGGGCCGCTGGATTCCGACAATCGCCGTCGATCAATTTGCCGCGACGCTGGCCACGTGGTTTGGCGCCGACGCGGCCGCACTCGCCGGCGTCTTACCTAATTTGTCGGCGTTCAGTCCGAGCACGCTCGGGTTCATCTAACCAGCGCGCCTACCCGAACTCAACTCTTGCGCTGACCGGCTCGCACGGCTTTGCCATGGGTCGCGAATCCGACCACCATAAAACCCAACGGCAACGCGAATCGGCAGACGACTGCGGCGAAATGAACGAGCTGGAGTGGAATCTCGGCGTCTAAATCAGCAGTGACGGCGGCGTTAGCGGTTCCCATCACGATGAAGTGACAGATGGCAAACGAGACGGCTGCCAATGTCACCGCCGTCCTGGACCGGGAGGCGGAAGCGACACGCAGAAGGTCGTCAACGAAATGCGATTTAAGCGCCATCGATTCATTCCTTGAGGTTCTAGGCGCCCCTATTGTGATTCGGTTGCCACTCACCGACCGAGAATCAAGTCTCAGTGGACGCCACTCGTTCTGTGAATCGCTTAGCTTTACGCCCCGATGGACTCCAACGGCGCCGGCGTTTCCGCCGGCGGTAGAGCCACAACGAGCTATTTACGCCACCAGTGCGAACTGCAAGATGGCCACGGAAACGCCCGTTGCCGCGACGGCCAAAAGTCCTTGCGCGAAACGCGTAATCAGATTGGTGTTGAGCATGTGTGCAAATTCCGTTGGGTGATCGAGCAGGCATCACAATGCGCCGCTGGCCGTTGCACAACAAACGGACTTCCTCACCGACCGTTAAGGAAAACTTAACATCTCTTCTTGGCCAAGCGCCCCGGCATTCCAGATGCCGCCGCTGTCGCCGCCGAGACTGAAATGCGGCTTGCCCATTCCGCGGCCAATGGCATATGGTGATGCGATTCCACATTCATTAAGGGATGACCCAAATGACCTTGACCACACGCAAACTCGGCAGCCAGGGATTGGAAGTATCCGCTATCGGCTTGGGCTGTATGGGCATGAGCCAGCTCTATGGACCGGCGGACGAGACGGAATCCATCGCGACGCTGCATCGCTCTATCGAACTGGGCTGCACGTTTCTAGATACGGCAGAGGTCTACGGCCCCTACATAAACGAGGAACTCCTCGGTCGCGCATTGGGTTCCCGCCGCGCTCAGGTTACCATCGCCACCAAGTTCGGATTTCAGATCCAAGACGGCAAAGTCACCGGACTCGATAGCAGCCCCACGCGCATCCGCGAGGCCGTACATGCCTCGCTCCAACGTCTGCGCACCGATCACATCGATCTGCTTTACCAACACCGCGTCGACCGCACCGTGCCTATCGAAGTGGTCGCCGGTACGGTGGGCGAATTGGTACGCGAGGGAAAAGTCCGCTTCTTCGGCTTATCCGAAGCCGGAATCAGCAACATCCGCAAGGCCCATGCCGTGCATCCTGTTTCCGCCGTCCAGAGCGAATATTCCTTATGGGAGCGCAATCTCGAGCCAGAGGTGATTCCAGCCTTGGCGGAACTTGGGATAGGACTCGTACCGTACTCCCCGCTCGGCCGCGGCTTCTTGACCGGTGCGGTCAAACGCGCCGAGGAGTACCCGGCTGACGACTTCCGCCGCAATGACCCCCGCTACCAAGGCAGCAACTACGACGCCAATGTTGCCGCCGCGCAGACGGTGCGCGACATCGCCAACACGAAACGCGCGAAGCCCGGACAGATCGCACTTGCCTGGCTGCTCCATAAATCGCCGTCATTCGTGCCGATCCCCGGCACCAAGCGCCGAACCTACCTTGAAGAGAACGTCGCCGCCGCTGCGATCTCTCTCAACTCCGTGGACATGAAAGCACTGGACGACGCCCTCGCACCCAATAAGGTTTCTGGCCCTCGATACGGCGCGCGGGGAATGTCGATGATCGATCGGTAAGGCGCGCGCCCCTTGTTAAAGTTCGTTGGCGTACCGATTCGGTTGCGTGGCCTCCACACAAAAGAAAATCAGCACGAACCAGCCGATCACCGGAAAGAAGTACAAGAGCTGCCACCACCCACTTCGATCGATGTCGTGCAAACGACGCGCGGTAACCGCAATGCTGGGCAGGAACGTCGCAAAGGAGAACACTGCAGCCAGGTTATAGCTGAGAGCTCGAAGCATTGCGGTCACGATCAAAGTGAACACAAACCACCACCAAAACTTCGAACGGGAGGCGCAGCCGTTGAATTTGGCATATTTCACGAAACATGATTGAACAGCATCAATAAAGTTCATGAATCCCGCTCGCCGTCTAAGCCGCTGTCCCCGACACACCGTTGCCCGATTTCGTCCGATTGCCGCAGTGCGGACACACCCACTCACCCAACAGCGCATGAGACTTAAAGAGCGGTACCCGACGCAACGAAATCGGCGTTAAGCAGCTAGAGCAATGACTTGGTTTTTGATTGATTCGAGGCGGACGCCGGCGAATACCTGCCACCACCACTCCCAGCGCGACCAAAGCAACGATGAGAGCCAGAAAAAGCCAAATGATGCCTTCCATGACGTAAACCACCTCCCTGTCAATTGGGCCACATTGTATCGGAGAGTCCTCACGACTGCTAAGGTCCGAACAAATGAAACCGCTCGTTCCTACAACCATTTGTTTGGCTGTGCTGGCACTGCTTGGGGCCGGTTGCGCCGCGGCAAAACCGAAGAGCTATCGCGCGCCGCGGCTACCAGACGGTCATGCCGACATGCAGGGCATGTGGAAGAACTCCAATCTCACACCGCTGGAGCGCCCTTCGGAATTCACTCAATTGGCAATCACCGCGGCCGATGCGACAAGGTTCAAAGCGCTGTATCTAGCCCCGCCGGGCAGTGAGAATCAACCCGATGATCCCGGCCGGGCTCTCGAAGACCTATCCGTAGAGCCGATTCGCGGTGAATTGCGCAGCTCACTGATTGTCGATCCGGCAGACGGGAAGATACCGTGGAATGCGGCGCACGCGGGAGACTCAGCGGCGCTGCGGCGCGCGATATTCAGCGCTTTTGACAATCCGGAACAGCGCCCGGGGTCGGAGCGATGTTTGAGCTCGACGGGCGCGCCTCCCATGCAACCCACCATCGACAACAATATGTATCAAGTGGTGCAAGCGCCGGCAACCACGGTGATCGTGTCGGAATTGATCCACGATGCCCGCATGATTCGAATGAACTCGACGCATTCACCGGCAGCACTGACTTCTTGGCTCGGCGACTCTATCGGTTGGTGGGATAAAGACACGCTGGTCGTGGAAACAAAGTATTTCTCGCCCAGCAGTGCCGTTCGCCTAAGGCCACTGAGCGCTTTCCTCGTGTCACCGAATACCACCGTAACCGAGCGATTCACACGCGTTTCGGACCATGAATTGAACTACGTGTTCACCGTCAGCGACCCGACTTACTACACACGCTCCTGGACCGGCGAAACGCATTGGATGCGTTCACAAGCCAAGATGTTTGAATACGCCTGTCACGAGGGCAACTATTCTATGCGGGATATGCTCGAGGCCGCGCGAGCGCGTGATGCCAAGGAATCAATCGCGAAGGTCCCGCCGAACCCGAAATGATGAATCTACTCCTTCGGCCAGGCTGCTCGCACCGCGACGCTCCGCTGTCCCGCCTCGTCACGCAAATATTGACGGTATACTGGTGGGGACAATAAACGCAATGACAAGGAACGCGATGGCAGAGCCTAAGCTCGACAGAACCCGTGAGGACCATCCACAAGCGCCCTATCCGATCGGCACGCCCGGAGTTCCATGGGGCGAAGCGGAAGTGGCTACCTGGCTCTCAACGCAGACCGTGAAGCGCAGTTATGAAGCGGACGTGCTGCGCGTGATCGACACCTTAAGATTGCGCTACGACGTGGTGCAGTATGGCCGACTTGATTTTCACCCCGACAAATATCCCCTGCTCGCAATCAAGAGCCGCGGCTGGCGCGAGGCGCTTCCCTGTGCATTGGTGACGGGGGGCGTACATGGCTACGAAACCAGTGGCGTGCATGGGGCCTTACGTTTTGTCGACCAGCATGCGGCAAGCTACGAAGGTCGGGTCAACCTCATGGTTGCGCCGTGCGTCAGCCCCTGGGCCTACGAAATGATTAACCGCTGGAACATGCACGCCGTCGACCCAAACCGCTCATTTCGCGAGGACAGCCCGGCGCAGGAATCGGCGGCCCTCATGCGCCTGGTCGCGCCATTGCGCGATACGGTGCTCGTGCACATCGATTTGCACGAAACCACCGATACCGATGAGTCCGAGTTTCGCCCGGCGCTGGCCGCCCGCGACGGGGTGGCGCATGTGCCGGGTGAAATCCCCGACGGCTTCTATCTGGTCGACGATGGCGAGCATCCGCAACCGGGGTTCCAGCAGGCAGTGATCGCGGCCGTGGCGAAAGTCACGCACATTGCCACAGCCGATCGGCACGGTGAGATCATCGGATCACCCGTGGTCTCGCCGGGTGTCATCCACTACCCGCTCAAGCAGCTCGGCCTCTGTGCAAGCATCACCCACGCACCCTACAAGACGACCACCGAGGTCTATCCCGACAGCCCGCGCGCAACGCCTGAGCAATGCAATGCCGCGCAGGTGGCGGCGGTTTGCGCGGCAATTGATTTCGCTTTGGCGCACCGCGTAGCGACTTCCGTCGCGCGGTGAAGCAAGCATTTAGGCGCTGCTATGTCTTGGCAGCCTTCATGAATTTGACCATCACGCGCTGTCCTATCAGGAAAGGCGTGTCGTCTGCGGAGATCACCACTTCGACCACCCGCTCATCGCTGGCCTCATTGGCGCTGTCCGACTTCAGCTTGCGCGAGCCGAAGGTTGCGGCGATTCGGACGACGTGTCCCGTCCAGACTTTGCTCGAGTCGATCTCAGGAATGATCTGGGCCTCCTGACCGACGTGCACATCCGGTATCGCGCTCTCAACGATTTCCGCGCGAATGATGTGTGGTAGGGCCGGCTCCAGGTCAAACATGTTCGAGACGTTTAGGGTAGAAGCACCGACGCCGGGATTTGCATAGCGGCGGATGATCTTGCCATCCATCGGCGCGCGAATATTGGTCAGCTCCTCGTTGTACTCAGCCTGCGCCAGCTGTGCCTGAGCTGATTGAATCGCTGACTGTTGAATACCCAGCTGAGCCTGCGCCGAGGCTACGGCATCCCTGGCCTGATCTAACTGCTGTACGGCGACGGCATTGGAGGATGAGAGTTTTGTAAGCCGCTCGTACTCGCGTTGGGCAGTCCTCACGTTGACTTCGGTCAGCACCAGCTGACTCCGCGATTGAGCCAGGGCAGCACGCGCGCTGTTGATTGCCAGAATTGAATCTTGATCTTCCAGGCGAGCCAGTACCTGGCCTTTGCGAACCCCATCACCCTCATGCACCAGGACATCTTTGATGACGCCGAAGCGACGCGACGCTACCTCAATCACGCCGCCCTCGATATCGACCTTGCCATTGGCGATGGTCGCAAACGGTGAAGGGGGACCCGTACCCGCAGGCTTTTCCGCCGCGCCGGCGCCGATCTTCCCGCATCCGCTTAAGTGCAGCTCGATGAATGCAATCGCGATTAAGACGCCTACCGATATTGCGGGTCGGCGACTCATGCGCATTACTCGGCTTTGCCTGTGGCGTGCATGCTTGAGGCTTGCGTGACCATGTGGTCGCTTAAGATCTTGCCATCTTCCATGTGAATGATGCGATCAGCATGCGCCTCCAGGCGCGAATCATGGGTCACCACGACGATCGCGGCATCCCGCTCCTTGGCGGCCTGATGCAGCAGTTTGATGACGATCTGACCGTTGACCGAATCGAGTGCCGAGGTTGGCTCGTCCGCAAAAATCAGCGCAGGGGACTTGGCCAGCGCACGCGCAATCGCGACCCGCTGTTTTTCTCCGCCGGACAATTCAGCGGGCTTTTGGTGCAGACGCCCACCGAGACCGACGGATTCCAGCACGGCGACGGCGCGTACCCGCGATTCGCGCTTGCTGATGCCGCAGTACCTAAGTATCTGCGCGACCTGGGCGATTGCATCCAGCGCCGGAAAGAGATTGAAGCCCTGGAATATGAAGCCGCAATGATTCAATCTGAATTTGTCGATGTTGCCATCGCTCTTCGTCCATAGATTTTCGCCCATGGCCATGACCTTGCCCTCGTCGGGCCTCATCAGACCCGACAATGCGGCGATCAGTGTTGACTTGCCAGATCCTGAAGGCCCCATAACCATGGTTACCTGCCCGTGGTACGCCGTAAAGTCGACGTTCTTGAGCACCTGCTGACGGGTTTTGCCGATCTTGTAGGCCTTGCTCAAGCCACTCGCTTCCAGTGCGAGCGAGCTCATCGCAGCAGATCCGCCGGCTGGCTCTTTTTGAGTACCCCAAGGGACAAGGCCCCAGATGCGAGGGCGATCACCAGAAGCGTAGTCGCCACGGGCAGATCAATGAACAGCGGGAAATCCATGGGCACGCCAAAGCTTCGGCCCAACACCCATACCACTGCGATGATCGTAGCGGCCAGCAGCATGCCCGCGACGCCGACCCACAAACTCAATTCCAGTACGATCAGCCGCAGTGAGCCCATCGAAACACCCAGTGCGCGAAGGCTCGCAAATTCCTTGATGTTGGCGAGAATCGCTCCTTGCAATGTCTGCCAAGTGATGACGATGCCGATGAAAGTACCGACGACAACGGCGAATCCGATCATGACGCTGATACCTCCCTCCTTGAGCATCGACTTCTGGCTTGCCTCGGATAGATCCTGACGAGACCAGGCTTTATAACGGCCGTCGCTCATGGCATTTAATTCAGACGCGACTTGCTGTGCTTGTGCGGGATCCCGGATCTTCACGACGAGTGGCCCGACGCGCTGACCCTCGCTCAACAGGTTGAGCAGCTTCCCTGTTTGGCGCGACATGAATACCATGGCGTTGAACATCGAGGGGTAGGTCTTCGTCTCGGCACGTACCGAGACGGTGAGGCCGTTGATTTTCGCCTTGTCTCCCAAATGCACGCCCAGCTTGTTTAGACTCGAATGATCAACCACCACCGAATAGGGCTCCTGCAGCGCCTGTACTAGGTCAACGCCAAAATCATTCGGTAGCGTCACGGCACCGGGGGCAGGGTCAATGATGATGATTTGCACGCCCTGAGCTTTCGCCGCCTGCCCTTCTTTCGGAAAATTGGACCAGAAAGCAAAATTGAAATTCAAGGCCTGAACGTCCACAACACTTGCGTGCCCGTAGATCTTCGGGATGAGACGACGCGGTTGACCGGAATTATTGGAAAATAGGCTCTCTGCTTGAGGCGGCAAAATCATCAGTTCGGCGGGAGAACGATCTACCGTTGCGGTAAACGATTTACTCACACCCATGAACATGCCCGTCATGGACAGTACGAGCACAGCCGCAACCGCCAATGCAATTACCGCAGCGAGGTAGCGGCGCCACTCATATAGCAAAGTAGAAAGGGCTAGCGACAGAGCGCCGCCATCAACGGAGCGCCACGGTAGCAGCGCCGGTGTTGGGGCGCAGTAACTGCATCCGCACTACCGAACCGCCCTCGAACTTGGCAATGAACGCAGTGCCTACTGTCGAAGACCGATCAATTCGCGTGGGACCGCGCTCACGCGCTCCATCCAAGTCGGACGCCGAGACTATTTGAGGCGAGCCTGCCGGACGAAAGACCAACGGCGGGCTATTCCTTTCGTAGAGAGAGAAGCTGTTGCCGCCTCTGGTGGGAATGCGTTGCATCCAAAGCATGTAAGTGGAATCCGCTTCGATCGGTACCTTATTGGAAATCAACAAATCGGGACCCATGCGTCCCAATGCATTCCACGCGCGGACGACCTGTGATTGAGTGCAATCCGGCAACTTGCATTTTTGCAGGATGAGATACTCGTCATTATTCAATCGCAGCGGACGAATTCTGAGAAGGTCACCCGGCCGCATCGCGGTAGGAGGTGATATAACGGCGTGGTTCTTGGCGTCTAAATTGAAATCTGCCGATACGAGATAGCCGCCGTACACGGGCGCGAAATGAGTCTCTGTCGATGAAGCTGTGGCAGCGCAGCTGAATAGGGCGGCGATCAGAAGTGCCCGCAGATAGCGGGAAGAGCGATACGGGTACATAAACCTCTCCTTGGTGGTCTCCGCGCGATCGTCAAGCATACGCCTGGTAGCGTGTTTGCGCACCGTGGATGGCAAAATGAACCGTGTGGATCTCTTGACGAACGCTTTATGGCTTCCAGTGAAACGCTGGCTGATCTGACTACATTTTCCGGTTGCCACGGCAAGTTTCAGTACTGTTCCTGCATGCGCTAGCGGATGCGGAGCGCCGAATATCAGAAATCTACAAAAGAGATCCGAACAGAGAAACTCAAGGCAATGGTGAGTGCCGGCTGAGCTATCTACGCTACGTGCTCAATGTAATCGCCGATCATCCGATCAATCGCATTGAAGAACTGCTACCTTGGAATTTGACTTCTCGGTTCTCTCAACAGCGGATCGCAGCGTAAAAGCTCAACGACGTAAAGGCGCGCTTATCCCCCTACCTCGAGGAATTGGTGGAGCGTTCGCAACGATAGATGACTCCAGTTGTCGTGGTACCAACAACCGACGTGTCCAAAATAACGTTCCCGCCGAGACCGACCGCTTGGTTCTGCATCTGCGGCGGTATCTGCGTGGGGATCCCTGTCATACGACTGTCGATGTTGCCAACAGCTGTGCAAGAGGCGACATCGGCCGCGTTTCGCGTGATCTTCACTTGATCGGCACCCGGAGCGAGGGGAACTGGCTGCGGCCAGACACACCCAAAAAGTGAAATACTACTGAGAGTGACGACTATTCCATGTCCTAAATGTTTCATTACCCTCTCCATCGAGTAGATCGGATCTACCCGTTCCAAGCGAGCCTACAGTATTATTATTCACTCCGATCACTTACATTTATCCACATCCGCCGATCAGAGGCCAACACATTGACAATTCTTTGCTGGCCTCGTCGCCACTGGCCACTGGCTGCCGTCATCCACCCCGATGGCCTTTAAGAATAGTACGCACTCAAAAGGCGGATCAATTCCAGATGGCCGAGACCGGACGGTTACTGCCGGCTCACCGGTCGGCATTCTTGCTTATGCCGGGCCCTTATATACCTACATGGGATCGCCGGCGACATTTTGCAGAGCAGGATTTCAGGATGTCACCCCGAAGGGGCAACAAAAAAGAATCGTAAGATGCATCTTCCAATGACAGGCCGCCAGCTGCGGCGGCCGCGGATCATCCTTTGATTTTCACTTCCGGCCGGTCATCGCCCTCCGATCGTTCATCGTGCCAGTGACCCTTCTTGTCTTCGTACGAAATCACCGTGGCCTCTCCCGGCTCTCCTTGTTCTCTCGCCGCCCGCTCAGCTGCCTTATGCGCGCTGTCGTGCGACGGGAAGGTCTCGGAAAACGTTTCATCCACCCGATAAGCCCATCCGCCATCGTGTCGAACGATCTCGTAGGTAACTTTCGTCATGGGTTCGCTCCTCAATAGGGCATCTGGCGAGGCGCCGCCACAAGAGTATCCCATTTGGCCGGCGCCTCCCAGCACTGCGCGGCAACCAATCGGTTGTGCTGGGATATATCAATACCCGTGGCGCCGAAGCGGCGCACCAGCGCCCTGCCCCGAGCGGCCCTACGCCCGCTTTCGATTGATCGACCGAAATCTCACACCAAGGTGCATTGCCTTCTGCGAGACCGCACCACGCGTCCGTCGCAGCTTCTTCGCTACCTGAGGTCCTGAGAGCTTCGCCTTCGCAAGAGCTCGCAGATTCTTCACGTCTTCTTTCGACCACGGACGAACTACCTTACGCGTCTTCTTCGCCATCATCACTCCTTACAAGGAAAGCGTACATTGTACCGACCCTGCGCATTAATCGCAGAAAAAGTCTTCCCCGGGGGCTCCGCTCGCTGGTTTCCTAAGCCCCGATCGCCGTGTCGGCCACGGCCGTACCTTAAGATCTGGCCACACTCGGCACCAGCGTCTGGCCTTGGCCGCGTACACCTCGGGTACTTCCAGCGCCGGATTCGGAATCAATTCGCCGCGCAAAACTGGGGCGAGGCCGAAGGGCGCATGGATTTTGAACTCCTCGTCGACGCGTCGAACGCCGATCGCCACGCTTGCGCAGGGAAAGCGGTCAATCGCATCGCTTGCCGCTCGCACCGGCGGAAACGCCAGTCCGAATTTCCCCTCATACCAAAGGGGGACACGGGCCTGATTCCGGATTTCGACGGTAATCGGCATATCCTCAAATAGAACAGCGGCGTTCCTAATCACAGCATCCTCAGCCGCCCAACTCGTGTCGGCGTCGAAATAAAAGATGTCGTAGTCACGAATCCCCTGATCTGGCGCGCGGTTGTAAACGCCATTCCAGACCGACTGGGCGAGGCAACCGGCGGTAAGCCACCAGTCGCCCAACATTAGTTGCGGAGTACGTTCCAGGATTGCAGCGTTCCAACCATTCGCGAGAACTAGTGACAAGAATCTGTTGGTCTCTGTGACGCTCATGACTGCCTCGCCTATTCGGTCCGGTTCTTTGGCCACAAACCCATAAAGCGACATAGACTGATTCTTACACACTCAAGAGCCGATCCCGTCTAATTCCGCCAAGATCTGCGGCGACAGCATTAACTGAGCGGCGGCCATGTTCTCGTGAAGATGCTCGACCGACGAGGTGCCGGGGATGAGCAGGATGTTGGGCGAACGGTGCAGCAGCCACGCCAGCGCGACGACCATCGGTGTGACCTTCAGCCGGCGAGCGACGTCCGACAGGGTGGATGACTGCAGCGGGGTGAACCCGCCGAGCGGGAAGAACGGCACGTAAGCGATGCCGTCACGAGCAAGATCGACGATCAAGGCATCGTCTTTACGGTGCGCGAGATTGTAGTGATTCTGCACGCAGACGATCGGGACAATCCCGCGTCCTTCGGCGATCTGGGTGGGCGTGACATTGCTTAGGCCGATGTGCCGCACCAAGCCCTTACGCTGCAGCTCAGCCAGAACCGTGAGTGGCGCCTCGATCGATCCTTCGACGGCACCATGCGGGCTGAACATCGCCCGAAGGTTGACCACGTCAAGGGACTCGAGTCCCAGGTTGCGCAGGTTGTCGTGAACCGCCTGCTTAAGATCCTCAGGCGAAAAAGCGGGGAGCCACGATCCGTCCGTGCCGCGACGAGCGCCGACCTTGGTGACGATAACGAGATTTTTCGGGTACGGTGCCAGCGCCTCGCGGATCAACTGGTTGGTGACGTGCGGACCGTAGTAGTCACTGGTATCAATGTGGTCCACTCCGCCGGCAACGGCCTCGCGCAGCACCGCCAACGCCGTGTCATGGTTTTTCGGCGGGCCGAATACGCCGGGCCCCGCGAGCTGCATGGCACCGTATCCGACCCGCTGCACGACACGATTGCCAAGCTTGAATGTCCCGGATTGATTGATGCCAGCCATAATTTGAAACTCCTCTCACGGTCACGTCATACCATGCTAGTCGAGGGCCGTTCGTTCGACAAATGGCTACCGCAGTTGTAGCCGGTAGCGTACCGTGCCCGGTTCCTCACCTTGACCATCGAAGACCATCCCGCACTTTTTCATCACCCGGATCGAAGCCGGTAGCGACGGAAACGAATGAGCGATAATACTGCTCAATAGTGCATCACCGCGAAGATAGTCAATGAGCGCCCTAGCCCCTTCGGTCGCGAGGCCCTGACCCTCATGTGGCGCCAGAATCGAATACCCGATCTCGCACTCCGACGGGCTGATAGCTCTTGTGAACGCGCCGAGCGTACCGATCAAAGTACGGTCTCCGTCCGGACGGACAAAGCTGACATAGCGGCACCAGCCGAGCTGCTCCGGGTGCTCATCAAACTGCGTCAGCAGAAAGTCCAGGACATGAGCTTCCCAATCGGTCGGCGGCCAGTTAGCCGGAATGACACAATGAATGAGTTCACCCAAACGCCCATCGTTGTTCTTTTCCGAGAACAGCATCTCAGGCGTTATGGCAATCAGTGACAGTCGAGGCGTAACGATGTCGTCTCGCAGTAGAAGTGACATTTTAAAATCTCCCAAACGACGGCTTCCTGGCTAGCCGCTCTGCCTTCGCAGCTAGCCAATGCAAACACCAGATTCCTGACAACCCGGCTCGATTTCCTCGTCTTCACCAAGCCAGGGACGGACTCGTACTGGCGAGGGACGAACTCGAAATATCCGGCCCGTGCTTCGACGTACTAGGACCCCTAATAAGCATAATCCCGTCAGGGATATGGCGCTTGTCGATCTGTGTCGGATTTCGCCTAAGGAGATGGGCTGATGATGAGGCTGTTGAAGTGCGATGGGATAGCTGTTGCTTGCGCGGCGATCGCATTGCTCTCGTCCCTCATGCTATTTCTTTGCAGCACTTGGTTGTTGATGAGCACGCCACTCGCGCAGTCAATTGCGCTGGGTGTCTTAAGCATGTGCGGATCGGGATTGATCGCGTGCATGGAAATATCCCGGGCCGTTCGAGCTCCGCTGCCCTCGCCCGGCTGCGGCGAGTCAGGCCAAGGCACCTGCCACTGACGATCTCAGAAGCGCCGCCTGCACTCTGGATCGCATGGCGTCATCGACGCCGACTTCCCTACGAAGATACTTTAAAATGTCGCCGTGGTCGCGCACGATCTGATCGAATGCAGCGTGCAGATAGTCGCCATGCGCAGCGAACAACACACAGCGTATGTCTTCTGGCATGGTCAGCAGCGGATGATCGCCTGCGGCTACGCCCCGTTGCGCTTGGTGTTGCGTGAGAGTGAATTCCAAGATCTCGCACGTATTCGTCAATAGATAATCTTCGATGATGGTCTCGAGAGGTACATCAAGCACCACCAACAGCATCGCGATGGCAATACCGGTGCGATCCTTTCCCGCTGCGCAATGCACCAGTACCGGTACGTCGCCTCGTGAAATACACTCAAACATGCCGCGTAGTCGCGGCGCCATCCACGCGGGCAACGCGCGATACAGATCGATCATGGCCGCATGCATGCCCGCAGCCGTGTAGGGATGGGAATGATTCTCCGCAATCAAACGGATAGTGGGTGGCGCACTGCCATCTTCCCAACTCAAGTGCTGCGTGTTGGCGTCGGGCCAGCGTGTCGGCTCATGCTTGCGCTCGTCGGAGCGGCGCAAATCGCAGATAACGCGCACGCCCAGCTGATTTAATTGCTCACTATCGGCTGGTGTGAAATAGCTTAGGACGCCGGTGCGAAACACACGGCCCCACTCAAGCTCCCGACCGTCGCGTGTGCGATAGCCGCCAAGATCTCGAAAATTGCAGCCGCCTTCGAACTTGAGGATGCGCAGGGATGGTTCTGGCGGGGGTCGCATGGTCATACCGCTTTACTGTCCCGCGCAAGGCGAATCCGCCACCGCGCTGCACCGATATCGTGCTCAATTGAAAACGCCGGCGGTGACGACAACGGCTGCCATCCGTTCACGAGTGCCTCACTCACAATATATTCCCGATGCGCTGACATAGCCGCCATGACTGGCTCGTTCCCATCGATGTTGAGAACGATGCGATCGGACACGTTGAGCCCTGCTTGCTTACGGGCATCCTGTACGGTTCTTAGGATTTCACGTATCAGCCCTTCGCGGACGAGTTCATCCGTCAATGTCGTGTCGAGACCAACCAAGTAGCCGGCGTCTTCCGCGCACGCAAATCCTTCAGCAGCGGTCGTCTCTATCAGCAGTGCGTCGGGCGCAAGTTCAATCGTCCGGCCTTCCACCTCGATCTTCAGGATCTCTCCTCGAGCCGCAAGCTTCGCAATGAGACTGCCGTCTGATTTCGCCAAGGCGGCGCGGATCGCAGGAATGAGCTTGCCGTATCGCTTTCCCACCACCGGAAGATTTGGCTTGATTCGGTAGGTGACCAGCGCGGCATCGCGCGGAATGATCTCGATGGCTTTTATATTAAGTTCGTCCCGAATCTGCTCCGAGTGTCGCTCGACCGCGCCAGAAGCGAGTTCGTCCGGCAATCGAACCAAGAGTCTCGCCAACGGCTGACGAACCTTCAGACTCGATTCGTTGCGAGCAGCTCTACCCAGCGTGATGACCTGCTGCACGACTTTCATGTCGGCAAGCAGCGTCTGGTCGAGACGCTGAGGCTGATGTGCCGGCCACGCGGCCATGTGCACGCTCGACGGTGAATCGTCGTTCACTTGCCTAACCAGGTTCTGGTAGACAGCCTCGCTCAAGAACGGCATGAATGGGGCCATCATGCGATTGACGGTTTCAAGGCACTCATACAGGGTCGCATAAGCGGACTGTTTGTCCGCGCCGCTTTCAGCCTTCCAAAACCGTCGCCGGTTGCCCCGTACATACCAATTGCTGAGCAGATCGACGAAGCTCTCGATGGCGCGCCCAGCCCGCAGCGTATCGTAGTGATCAAGCGCCTCGGTGGCTGCTACGATAGTCTCCTCCAGCACAGAAATGATCCAGCGATCGGCCTCGGGGCGCTCAGCGTGATCCGTCTGCTGCCGGACGTCGAAATGATCGAGTCTGGCGTACATCACGAAGAAGGCGTACGTGTTCCAATACATGTTGATGAAGCTGCTGGCTACACCCGAGACGATGTCCACCGAGACGCGCTTCTGCATGTCGGGCGCGACACGTGCGGCAAAATGCCACCGCAACGGGTCAGCCCCGACCGCATCGAACACATCAAATGGATTTACGATGTTTCCCAGCGACTTCGACATCTTCTTGCCGTCTTCGTCGACGATGTGGCTCAGGCACACGACATTCCGGTACGCCACGCTGTCAGAAACCATGGTGGCGATGGCGTGCAAGGTATAGAACCAACCGCGCGTCTGATCGATGGCTTCGCAAATGAAGTCCGCCGGGAAGCGCTGTTGGAACTGCCGCGGTTGTTCCGGGTAGTGCCATTGGGCATACGGCATGGCACCGGAGTCGAACCAACAGTCGATGACCTCGGCCACGCGTCGATATTCGCGGCCCTCATGCACGAATGTCACCGCGTCGATGGCCGGACGGTGCAGATCGAGTCCCGCCAACGCCCGCCCTACGCGTGCCTCGAGTTCCCGGACCGACCCCACACAGAGAAAGTCACCCTGACCGTCCGTCCACAGGGGCAGCGGCGTGCCCCAAAACCGTTCGCGTGACAGTGCCCAATCGACGTTGTTCTCGAGCCAATTGCCGAAGCGGCCATCCCGGATGTTTGCCGGCACCCAGGCGATGCTCTTGTTGAGCGCGACCATGCGATCGCGAAAGGACGTTGTCCGAATGTACCAGGCATTCTTGGCGTAATAGATCAGCGGATCGCCGGTACGCCATCCAAAGGGATAGCTGTGCAGTTTTCGCTCGGCACGATAGATCAAGCCACGATCGCGCAGGATCTCGGTGATGATCGGATCCGCGTCCTTGAAGAACATCCCGGCAACGGGCAAGACCTCCGGCAGGAACGCGCCATCGTCTCCGACGGCATGCAGAACGGGTAGATGGTGCTGCTGCCCGAGCTTGAGGTCGTCCTCGCCATACGCGGGCGCGATGTGGACGATTCCCGTGCCATCGCCGGTCGTGACGAATTCTGCGGTTCGAACCCTGCAGATGTCGCCCGTGGCGGGTAGGTAGTCGAAGAGCCTCTCGTAGCGGGCGCCGTCGAGTTCCTTTCCGAGTGCGCTGCGTGTGATGGTGTAATCCGCGTCCCCGAGAACGGCCAGCAATTCCCGCGCGAGCACCAGCGTTTCCCCGCCTAACCGAACCCAAACGTAGTCCACGTCGGGATGCACCGCGAGCAGCAGATTGGCGGGCAGCGTCCACGGGGTCGTGGTCCAGACCAGGAAGTAAGTATCCCGCTCGTCCTGGGATCGAAAGCGCACGTATACCGACGGATCCTCCACGTCCCTGTAACCCAGGGCGACTTCGTGGGATGAGAGCGTCGCGCCGATTCTGGGATCGTAGGGCACCACCTTGTAGCCCTGGTAGATCAGCCCTCGGTCCCAGAGTTGCTTGAGCAAATACCAAACGGATTCGATGTAGTCGTTGTGCAGCGTGAAGTAGGCATGCTGCAAGTCGACCCAGAAACCCATCCGCTCCGTCATGACTTCCCAGTCGGCAACGTAGCGCATGACTGATTCTCGGCAGAGTGCATTGAATTGTGCGATGCCTACTTCCTTTTCGATCCGCCGCTTGTCGTAAATCCCCAGCACCTTTTCGACCTCGTGCTCGACCGGCAATCCGTGGGTGTCCCAGCCCGCTTTGCGCTCGCAATGATAGCCGCGCATGGTCTTGTAGCGCGGAAACAGATCCTTGAAGGTACGCGCGAGCACGTGATGAATGCCGGGGCGACCATTGGCGGTCGGCGGGCCTTCATAGAACACGAACTGCGGTTTGCCGCTTCCCTGCGCGAGAACGGCTTGAAAGACATTCTCTCGTCGCCAGAACTCCAGAATGGACTTCTCTATCGTTGGACCGTCGTATCGCGAAGCGACTTCAAAAAACATGTTGCGTACCGTTCGTATGGCGTAAAAACAAAATCCCTGACGCTCCAGAGCACGCAAACAGCGTTCATCCAAAGCGCCGGGGCGATTGTCTTCGCGGTACCACCCGGCTTCGCTGCGCGTCTTAGCGCAACCTCAAGATCTGACTTTGGGTCAGGTCGGCTCGATCACGACGGCCAGTCGACTGAGCCTACACGGACCCGAGGGTCGTTCGGTCAGCAGCTCAGGGGTGATCTTCGCCGGTGCCACAGGTCGGGGCTCGCACTGTCCCCCGCTCGCTTTGCCCGCACCACTCGGTTACTTGTCCCTTTCACAGCATTTGCCTATCGAGTCTACTTCCCTGCGGGCGGCTGGTGCAACCGCGTTGGCAATCCCTCAAGACGCGGCGTAGGCACGCTACAGCTCCTCGCGTCCCTTGACGATTCTGCCGACGAGACCGTAGTCGATTGCTTCTTGGGCCGACAGCCAATGATCTCGATCAATGTCCTCTAATACCATTTCGAGAGGCTTACCCGTCTCGCGCGCGATCAGCTCGGCGACGCGCCGCCGCGCGCGCATGATTTCCTGCGCCTGAATGGCGATATCGCTGGCTTTCCCGCCGATGCCACCGCTCGGCTGGTGAATCAAGAATCGAGTATTAGGCAGGCAGAAGCGACGCTGGCGAGGGGCCGCCAAGTAGACGTGGGTCGCGGCACTGCCCACCCACCCGCTGCCGATCATCCGCACCGGGGCGCGGATGAACCGAATCAGGTCGTGAATGGTGTCGCCCGATTCTAAATGTCCGCCGGGCGAAGAAACGATCATGTCGATGGGTTCGGCCGAATCGGCATCCAGCGCAATCAATCGGCGGGCGGCTTCGGCCGCCGTCGCATCCGTAATGGTGCCGAAGATGAGCACCGTGCGGGATTTGAATGCCTTTTCCTCCAAGAATGCACTTCTCGGATCCATCGAACCTGCGGGCGTGCTGGTTTCCATGACTTCTCCTCGTTGTCCTATCTAACGGATGAGGCTGCCGGTTCGTGACAGGTATCCCCAAACTACCCGCTCTGTGGCACAGTTTGCCTATGGCCACGGACCGACAAAGATTAATGAGCGCCGCGCGCCGGCTGCTGGCTTCACGTGCGGACGCCGAGGACGCCGTGCAGGACACCTACGTTCGCGCCTTGGCGGCATTTCCAGATTGGCCGGCACCCCGGCCCGCGTGGCTGTACACCGTGCTGCGGAACATCGCCCTCGACCGGCTGCGCCGCAAACAGTTGGAAGCGGAGCACGCGGATACCGGATTGCCGCCCGAAGGGTCGTCGGAACCCACGATGGAGGTCAGGTCCGAATGCGAGGCAGCACTTCGTCATTTGCTGAGCCGCGTCAGCCCCGTGGAAGCCGCGGCCATTCTGCTGCGCGATGTGTTTGAATTTGATTACGATGAGATCGCGCGCATCGTCGGCAAAAGCGAAGCCGCATCCCGCCAATTCCTGCATCGAGCCAGAACGCGTACACGCCTCACCGGTCCCCCGTCGGATGTCGAGGAACCTTATGTTGGATTGTGTTGGCGGGCCATCGAGGCTCGCGATCCCGCGCTTTTGATGGACATGCTGCAAATGACCACGGCCCGGGCCCAGCACGCCGCAATCACCGTCGGCAAACATCGCAGCGCACGAAGTTCCTCGATCCTGGTGCAGGTCAATGGCCGGTACGCCATCGCCCTGGTGCTGGACGGAGTCGTTCTGTGCATTGTGCCCGTGGGTACCCAGGCAACGCTGGTGGGCGAATCGGCGTAGACGTAAGCCCTAGCGTGCCCCAGCTCTGACCGGAGTTGTCGCATCCTTACCCACCACCGTTGTCCACTCGCGAATATGCCATCGGGTTACAAGACCCCCTACAACGTAGGGATCCGATGCAACGAAGTGTTCCGGAACTGTCTTTGAATCGCAGCGAAACAGCAAGGCCGCGCCATCTACCGGATCGGCATAGGCGCCGGCAAGAACGAGTTCCCCCCGCTCCTGTGCTTTCCACGCTGCCAACAAATGCGCAGACCGAAACGGTGCGCGACGCGCAACGAAGTCAGGGACGAACTCGTAAAAAAGCAAATAGTGCATGCACCCTCCGGTCTCTTCCTCAAAGACGGCACTCCATTTTCAAGAATACGGCGCGCTTGAAGTCCGTGCGCGTCGTGACATCGGTAAACTCGCCATGACCGCTACCCAGCAGATTTTGTCCCGCGAGAGATAGATCGATGTTGGAACGCAATTGCCAACCGAGGCGCAAGTCCAGCGCCGTGTAACTCGGTACCACCGGTTCCGACAAACCACCCATGTAGCGCAGAGTGACATCGAACTCGGTTCGCCGTCCAAGATCGAGCGAGGAGCGCAATATCCCCCACCGTGACGGATTGGCACCTTCGGTGCTCTGCAGCGTGCCGATGTCAATGCTGTAAGGCGTGAGCTTTAGTTCCTGGCGCAAGCGGCTGAACCCCGCATTCAAACGCCAGATCGGGGTCGCCTGGTAGCTACCCCACAGCTCCAGACCCGAGGTCGTTCCTTGCATGCCGTTTGTGTAGAAGATGAAGGTATAGCTCGGGTCGACTTGCTGAGTGCGAAGACGATCATAGACCGTGTGATAGACAGTAGCCGAGAACGACGCGGCAGTGGTGATCTGCCCCCGATAGCCTATTTCATAGTCGTCCGCGGTTTCAGACTGGACGTTTGGTCCGCCGCGCAACAGGAATGGTGCCTGTCCTGGCACAAAGGTGTCATGATCGAGGCGCGAGGGCGCCCGATCGGTCCGCGATGCAGCGGCCCACAGCATTTCATTGGGGGCCCATTTCCAGGCGAGACGGGCGGTCGGCAGGAGCGCTGTGCCGGTGTAGTCGTTATGCTCAGCACGCACACCCAGCGTCAGTCTCAAAGCATCGCGCAGCGCGATCTCGTCTTGTGCAAACAAGCTGGCCCAGGCTTGATCGAGGTTTGCCGGCAGCAGTGCGATATACGTGCTGTTGGTTACGCGGTCCATTCCGTAGCGATACTCCGCTCCCAATACCGCCGTATGCGCGCCAAGCGGACTGGCGGCATATTGTAGCTGCAGATCGACGATGCCCTGTGAGTCCTCGAACGTCGGCGGCACGCTGCGCTCCGTGTGATCGTAGTACGCCTGTGCGCTGAAGACGCCGCCGCCCTCCCAACTGTGCTCCCACCGGCTGATCATATTGGCGCCGGTCAGCGAAATCTCTCCCAGCGCCAGCGTCACGCCCGAAATCGAAATGGAACCCGGCAGCGGTTGCCCTTCCCGGCCGGTGTAAGCATCTCCCGTAACCATGAGAGAGTCAGTACCACGTTGCCAGTCGGCCCGAAAACCGACCTGGCTCTGGTGAGCGGCGTCATCTTTCGTCTCGCCTGACCGCGTCTCGGTGTCCTGCATATCGAAGTGGGTTGCATAGACCCGGAAATTCACATCGTTGCCGAACTTCCCTCCATATCGAAGGCTGGCGCGATCCTCACGATTACCGCCACCGGCGACCGCAAGACCCCCCTGCGTTTGGTTGGCCGAGCGAGTGATCACGTTGATCACGCCGTTGACTGCGTTGACACCCCACAGTGTGCCGCCGGGGCCGCTGATGACCTCGATGCGTTCGATATCCTCAATCATCACATTCTGCACGTCCCAGAAAACGCCGGAGAATAACGGCGAGTACACCGATCGCCCGTCGATCAGCACCAAGAGCTTATTGGCGGCCGTACCGTTGAATCCACGCGCACTGATGGCGTATTCGTTGGCACTGATACGCGCCACTTGAAGATTCGGCGCCAGTCGCAGTGCCTCCGGCAGGCTGGTGGCGCCTGAACGGCGGATGTCTTCGGAGGTGATTACAAAAACGGAGGTTGGCGCGTCAGAGAGTTTCTCATCGCGCTTTGACACCGAGGTGATCTCGATGTTGCTCAACTCTTCGATGGAAAGATCCTTGAGCACCTGCACGGGAGGTGCTCCCCATGCGGTCGTCGCGCCCAGCAGTGTGCAGGCGACCCACGCCGCCGCGCCCAGATTCCGCACCTGCATCCGCCCTCCTTGACATCGTTCGCATCCTCGCCCTACTCGGCCGCCGGCTACTAACGCCTCCGCAAGGATAACGACTCGATTTTGATCGTATTGGACTCTGTGCGTTGCGTCCAGCCAACCAGTTCGCAATTGTGAACTGGTGCAGTGTAGGAGAACAGATCAAGGTAAATTGGGGTTGCAGGCTATGGAGACATTCGTCGCTTTTGAGCACAATATGGAGGGCTATGTCGTCGCTGCGGCCGAAATCAGAAATACAGCCCGATTGCGGGCCCACATAGAAGATCTCAAATCGGACCACAGTCTCACCGAGGAGCCGACCGGCCGCATTACAATTGAAGGATTCGAGTGGCGCGGGCGGCCTAAATGGAAGGCCGGGTCCTTTCGTGCACACCGGCCTTGATGCTCGGAATTTAGATGAAAATGCAATTGCCACTCACTCTGAAAGTGCAGGCCGCGTACGGCGCGCTCATGACGGCGCTTCTTATCGTCGGCATCATCGCTTACCGCAGTGTTCTCGCCTCCTCCGCAAGCGCCCGATGGGCACAGCATACGAATGAGGTTCTTGAACATCTCGCAAACCTGCGCCTGGGGATGGAAAATATCGAGAATGGGTACCGTGATTTCGCGTTGAGCGGCGCCGACGCATTTCTCCAATCGACGCGCGCCAATACATCGCTGGTTGACAACGAACAAAGAGCCCTGCGAGCCCTGACGGCCGACAACCCGCGCCAGCAACGTCGCCTGAGCATAATCACCGATTTGCAGCAACGGATGGTCCAGCGTGGCGACACGATTGCGAGATTCCGGCGAACACCGGCTGCCGAAGGTGCGGCACCCCTCACCGGCAGCGTGCAGGACGATCCCCTTCTGGACGCATTTCGCGTGGCGGCTCGTGACATGGAGCTGGAAGAGCAACGGCTACTGCGCGAACGCAATTCAGCGGCCGCGAACCGCTACCGTGAGACCCAAGTTGCCTTGATCGGGGGAAGCACCCTGGCACTGTTGATCGCCGCCATCTCCGGTTGGCTGGTGGCACGGGATCAGACCAAGCGGAAGGCCGCGGAAGACAAGCTCAAGCGCCTCAATCGCCTGTACGCAATGGTTACCGGCATCGGCGCATCGATGGTGCGCGTACGGGATCGCGCGGAACTTTTCAACCGCTCTTGCCGGACTGCGGTCGAGCAAGGCGAATTCGAAATGGCCTGGATAGCTATCGTAGATCACAACCAGAACCGGATTGTTCCGGTGGCCTGGGCGGGCGCCGGGGGGACGGTCAGATCCGCAATCGAGAACCATTTTTCATCGAGCGAGGGCACGCTGGAAGGAAAAACATTGGCTGCGCGTGCGATCAGAGAGAAATCGGCGGTCATCGTCAATGACGTACCAAACGATGAAAGTCTTATATTTCACAAGATGCACGCCGAGTCCGGGATTCGCTCCTTAGCCGTATTTCCGCTGATTGTCTCCGACAATGCGATCGGCGTGTTCGTACTGTATACGAGCAAACCGGAATTCTTCGACGCAGCGGGCTTGCAGCTCTTGACCGAACTGGCCGCCAATGTCGCGTTTGCAGTAGATCATCTTGAAAGGGAGGAGCGACTTCATCGCCTCTCTTACTACGATGCGCTCACGGGACTCCCGAACCGACGCTCGTTTCTCGAGCGGGTCACGCAGTACATGCGCAGCGCCGACGACGACGGGCACAAGGTCGCTGTGTTTCTGATCGATTTGGAGCGCTTCAAGAAACTCAACGACAGCCTGGGCAGGCCGGCCGGTGACGGGATACTGAAGCAGGTGGCCGAGTGGTTGGCGCAGAACGCCGGAGACGTCGATCTCGTGGCGCGCATCGATGCGGACCATTTTGCCGTTGTGCTGCCCAAAATCGTGTACGAGGCCCATGTGGCGCGGGCGCTCGAGAAAATGATCGTGGCGTTCATGAACAATGAATTTACACTGAATGATGCGGTGTACCGGTTGGCCGCCAAGATTGGCGTCGCGGTTTTCCCGGATGATGGCACTGACGCCGACACCTTGTTCCAGAATGCGGAGGCGGCGCTGAAGAAAGCCAAGACGAGCCGCGACCGATACCTGTTCTACGCACAGAAAATGACTGAAACCGTGGCGATGAGCCTCGGCATAGAAAATCGACTACGAAGAGCACTCGAAAGAGAAGAATTCGTGCTTCACTACCAACCCAAGGTGAACCTGGTAAGCGGCAGGCTGACAGGGGCCGAGGCACTGATCCGATGGAATGACCCGGTGTCCGGCCTAACTCTGCCCGGTCGCTTCATTCCCATCCTCGAGGAAACCGGATTGATCCATGACGTAGGGCGTTGGGTGCTGCGCAAAGCGATCGAAGACTACCAGCGTTGGCGCAATCACGGTCTTCCCACCGTGCCCATCGCGGTGAATGTGTCGCCGCTCCAATTGCGCAATCACAACTTCGTCGCCGAGATCCAACAGGCCGTCAGTGTTGCCGCAGATGCAGCAGCGGGACTTCAGTTGGAGATCACGGAGAGCCTGATCATGCAGGACGTCAATCACAGCATTGTCAGCCTGCTCGCGATTCGCGCACTGGGCGTCACGATTGCCATCGACGACTTCGGCACGGGCTTCTCCTCGCTCAACTACCTGGCAAAACTGCCCGTGGACACGCTCAAGATCGACCGCTCGTTCGTGACGGAGATGGTTTCGGGAACAGGTGGGTTAACACTGGTCTCGGTGATCATCAATCTGGCGCACGAGCTCAAGCTCAATACAGTGGCGGAAGGTGTCGAGACAGACGAGCAACTGCGTCAGCTACGATTGCTGGGCTGTGACGAAATGCAAGGTTATCTCTTTGGCAAGCCCGTGCCGGCCGACATTTTCGAACAGAAATATATGTCCCTGGCCGCAAGCGCATGAGGGCGTGATGGTCGACAGCAATCCTCAGCTGCCAGACGGGGCACAGTCAGGAATCGATGGCGTAGAGCAGTTCCTGCGCCAAGGCGAGCCGCTACTGGCGTATAACGCCGTTCAAGACGCTTTGCGGGTTTCGCCGGGAAATCTACGTCTGCGGCAACTCAAAGGCCTGGCTCTCGCGCGCAGCGGCGATGTTGAACGGGCGAATCAGCTGCTCTCCGAGCTTGCCGCCGAGGGCACGTCCGACGCCGAAACGCTCGGCATGCTGGCGCGCACACACAAAGATCTTGCGCTCAACACCACAAACGCCGCGCGCCGCAAGGTCCATCTCGCGTCGGCATTCGGGATCTATTCCCGGGCGTACGAAGTAGCCCGCAGCAGTGCGGCGGCCTCCAATGCGTGGTACACCGGCATCAATGCGGCCACCATCGCGGTGCTGCAGGGTAACTTCGAGACCGCGCGCCGAATCGCCGGCGACGTGCGCGACCTTTGCGGACTCGCACTCAGGAGTTCGTCCGCAACTACCGACTACTGGCTCGAGGCCACGCTCGGAGAGGCCGCGCTGATCCTCGGCGATGATTCGGATTCGCTCGCTCACTACGCGCGGGCGGCAGGTCTTGCGGCAGGTAGTTTCGGCAATCTGGCCAGCACGCTTCGCCAGGTACATCTGCTCGCGAAATGCCTCCCCGGCCCCATCGCGAAGATCTCTGAAGTACTCAAGATCCCGCCGGTGCTGATGTATACGGGGCACATGATTGACCAAGCGGCACGCGCCACGCCGCGCTTCCCGATCGGGCTGGAGGGAGTGGTGGCCGCCGCGATCCGCAAGCAAATAGCAGCTCTGCGCCCGCTGGCCGCGTATGGTTCGGCAGCCTGCGGTTCGGATATTCTTTGCCTCGAGGCGATGCGGGAAGTCGGCGGCGAGACCCACATCGTGCTGCCTTTCCCGGCTCAGGAATTTCTCCGTGTCAGTGTCGATTTCGCATCCGGCAACTGGGGCGAGCGGTTCGAGCGCGCACTGGCGGCTGCGGACAGCGTGACGGTTACCAGCGATCATCGGGCCCGCGGTAGCTCTGCGACTTTTGAATACGCGAACCTCGTATTGACGGGGATGGCGCGCTTGCGTGCCCAAGTGCTCGAGACAGATCTGCGGGGGCTTGCCATTTGGGATGGCAGGCCATCCACCGGCGGAGCAGGCGCCGCTGCGCTGGTACGGATTTGGCAGTCGCAGGATGTGACCCTGGAGCAAATTCTCATACCGGAAGTTCGCGCCAATGCGTCGCCACCCGAAGCCATTGCATTACCGCCCGATGAGCAGCCCGCAGGATTCTCACACGAGAATCGCGCCATGTTGTTTGCGGATGCGGTCGGCTACAGCGCGCTGAGCGAGGACCAGACGCCGAACTTCATCAATCAGTTTCTGGGTGCCGTCGCAGACCTCAACGCGCGCACGATGCAAAGGCCCGAACACGTCGAAACCACCGGCGATGGACTCTACATGGTGTTTGGCAGCGTGCGGGACGCTGGATTCTATGCCCTGGAACTCAACAAGCTGGTAACCGGCACCGACTGGGCGTCTCGCGGACTGCCCGATGGACTGAACATCCGGATCGCCTTGCACTGCGGACCGGTCTACTGCGGACGCAATCCGGTCACCGGCTCTCCGCTGTACAGCGGACCGCACACCAGTCGCACGGCCCGCATCGAACCGGTCACACCGCCCGGGCAGGTGTACGCCAGCAGCGCTTTCGCTGCCGTGGCCGCAGCGATGGGTGTCGACGATCTGGCGATGCAGTACATTGGGCGCATGCCGCTGGCGAAGGGTTACGGGCTGCTCGGGTTATATCATGTCCGTAGCGCTAGCCAGCGCTAGTGCGCGTTTTGCGCCGTAGCCGCTCCGAAATCACTTGCATCACCTGCAGCGCAAACCTCGGCGTCACTTCGACCAGCCTCAGGAATCTTTTCTCGTTGATGGCGGCAACGCTGCAATCCGCAGCCGCCACGGCGGTAGCGCTGCGGGGTTGTCCATCGATGAGTGCCATTTCGCCGAACACACCGCCGGGACCAACGCGTTCTACCACCGTGCCTGACAGGTCGATCTCGACCGCGCCTTCGACCACCGCGAACATGCAGTCCCCGGGGTCTCCCTCTTTGAAGATCGTCTCACCTTGCTTGAAGGAACGAATGTCCGCCTCGCGACGCAGGATATCGAATGTTGGCATGTCGCAACGATCCTTTTGAAACTGACTGAAGCTAACCCTGAATGATTGCAGCATTGTGGCACGGGAACTGAGGACGGCGGCAGTGAATCACGCCACGGCGCCCCCGTTCAGTGACCCGTACGCACCAGCGCTGTCGCCTCCGCCGTGAGAGGATGTGTTTCGCCCACACTGGCCAGGAAATGCAGGTACGCCGCCTCTGCGGCCGACCTCGCGCCCTCAGGATCCCCCCTGCTCTCATCGATTTTGGCCTCGGTGAGCCAGGTCTTGCCCAGGTAATAGGACTTGGCGCCCGACCCAAAGGCCGCATCGAACTCATCCCTTGCCTGGTGAACTTCGGCGAGCGCTTCGGGCAGGCTCCCCATCGCCAAGAAAATGCCGGCCCTGCTCTCATGAACCGCTGCCGCGCGAAAGCCAAGGCCCGGTCGCGCTGAAAAGACGTCAATCGCGAATGAAGCCTCGCGCAGTGCCGCGGCATGATCGCCGCGCTTCTCGAGATTTTGCGATTTGATGTAGTGCAGTGCGCCGAAGGCCTCGTGCCCCGGGGGCAGCATGTCCTTTAAAACCGGCTCGATCTGCACGAGAAGTCTGTCCGACTCCTCGAGATTTCCCAGTTCAGAATTCACACGGGCCAGCCCCATTAGAACCATAGTGGACGAATTGCGGTTTCCGATCGCGACCGCACGCTTCAGTGCTGCCTCCAGCAGCTCCCGAGCTTCGGCTGCGCGGCCGAGCGGAAGAAGTGCGGAAGCATAGCTGGTTGCCGAAAACGCATCGGTCGATGTATAGCCTTGATCGAACGCCCTGACTCGATCGAAGAGCTGTGCGCCGCGAATGGGCATTCCCAAATTCACCAGAAGAATGCCCCAATTGTTGTACAGCGTAGCGGCAAATCCCGTGTCCTCCACGCCTATGCGCTTGAATTCCCCGGCAACACGCGCATAGGTTTGATCGGCGGCGCCCAACTGTCCCGCGGCCCTGCGGGCATCCGCCAGCGTGATCATCGCTGATAATCTCTCCCACTCGGTGCCGCTCTGCGACGTTTGAAAGAGCTTGTCTGCAAGTTCGGCCTCAGCGAGCGCGCCGGCTCCGTCACCGGAAAAGCGCGCCACCGTGCTTGCGAAATCCAGGCAATCTGCGCGCACCTCATCATTGTCCGGATCAAGTGGCAGCCGTGCCAGCAACTGATCGACTCGCTGTGCTGCGTCCTTGCCCACCCCGCTGACTGCATCGGCCGCCGCCGAAGCGCAGCCGCTCAAGACCGTCAATCCTAAATCGCCGCTGCGCATCGCGAGCTCATGAGATTCCCGATACAGCGCCCGCTGTTTGTCGGTCGCGCCGACTTGCGAGTACAGCCGCGCCAGCGTGAAGAGAAGTTGGGATCGCAGCCCATCCGACGATGCGAACTCCGAACGCACCAGCTTTTCGCCGCGTTCGAGCAGCTGACCGGTCGTCAGCGCCTCGCCGGCAAAACCCGATTGATTCAGCACAATCGACACCAGGTCGCCGAAGGCTTCAGCTCTTTGCAGCTGCATGCGCGCGTTGTCGCGCTGATGGCGTGCCTCAAACCATTGCGCCATGGTGATGCTGAACGCCAGAATCAAGGCGAACCCAAACAGAGCGGTTGTGGCCACCGCGCCGCGGTGCCGTCGTACAAATTTGGATACCCGGTATCGGACGGTATCGGGTCCTGCGGTTACCGGTTCATGCGACAAGAATCGGCGCAGATCATCGCTAAACGCCGGCACACTCGAATAGCGCTCGTCGGGTGGTTTCTTGAGCGCTTTGGCAAGGATATTGTCGAGATCGCCGTTGAGCGCGCGGCGGCGTCCGACATCTCCTGTGGCGGAGGATGCGCGCGGCGGGTCCTGATCGACGATGGCCCTCACGAGGTAAGCCGCTCCCTGTGCATCTTGAGGCATGGCGTGCCGTCCGGTGAGCAGAAGGTACAGCACGAGACCCAGCGCATATATATCAGTCCGGGTGGTCACGGGCTGTCCCAGCAACTGTTCGGGCGCAGCGTATTGGGGAGTCAGCGCGCGCAGGCTTGTCTTGGTGGGGGCAGCGGAGTCATCTCCATCGCTCAGAAGCTTGGCGATGCCGAAATCCAGAAGTTTGATGACGCCCCCGAATGTAACGAATACGTTCGATGGCTTGATGTCCCGATGCACGATGAGGTGACTGTGCGCGTGCGCGACAGCCGAAAGCGTTGCTTGAAAGAGCCGCACACGCGCTTCGATATCCAGGTGTTCGCGCTCACAGTATTCGTCGATCGGCAGCCCGTCGACGTATTCGATGACCAGATAGGGATAAATGTCATCCAAAATGCCGGCATCAATGAGCCTGGCAATGTTCGGATGATCCAAGCGTGCGAGTAGATTGCCTTCCTGCCGAAAACGCCTTTCCCCGTCTCGACCGAACCATGCCGCGTGCAGAAATTTGATGGCGACAAAGCCTGAGACGCGTCCATCGGCGCGCCGTGCTCGCCACACACTGCCCATGCCGCCGCGGCCGATTTCCGCTTCAAGAACATAGGGTCCCACCAAGCGACCTGCCAACGAAGCCGCAGCCGGCAGTTCGCCGGGGATCGACAGGGGCGCGGCGAGAAACTCCGAGTACCCTTCCCGTGCTCGCATCGCAAGCATCCGAGCAACTTGGGCGGCCATGTCCGGGTCCTGTTGCTCGAGTGCGGCAAGCCACTGCGCGCGCGTCGTCGGATCGGTCAATCCGAGCGCCTGATCGAGAAGCTCGCTCAGGCGCTGCCAGCGGGCCTCAATCGCGTCGGGCATGCTACGAGCTCCGATCTTCAGAAGCGTCCGTGAGTTGCTCAAAAAGCATCATGCGCGCCTTTTCAAAGTCGCGCCGCACCGTACGCTTCGACACGCTGCGTTGCGCAGCAATCTCCTCGTAGGTAAACCCGCAGAAATAGCGAAGATCAACCACTTCCGCCAATCGCGGGTCGCGCAGCGCGAGTTCGTCGAGCGCCGCCGATAGTCGCATGAAATCTGGTTCGTCGAGCGCAGGTTCTCTGATCTCGCTCGGAAGTTGTGTAATCTGAAAAGCGCCGCCGCGCTTCAGGGCGCGGCGTTCACGAACGAAATCGATGATCAAGCCGCGCATGACTCGCGCCGCATACCCCATGAATCGATTTTGATCCGGAAATAGTACTTCGCGATTGGCCATCCCCAGATAGGCCTCGTGCAGCAGGGTCGTGGGGCTCACTGCCGCTCCGGCGCTGCGACGAAGCTGTCGCTCAGCGAGCTGGCGCAGCTGATCATAGAGCGACGCAAACAGGCGTTCATTGGCTTTGAGGTCGACAACGTCCGAGCACGCTGCCGGCTCAGCCGGCCGGTCCCACTCCATCCCATGAGCTCCTCGGGCTATTGGGGCGTGAGCATGCCCAATTGCCCCTCGCTGCGCAATCGCGTCCGCGCAGGCCCGCTCATGAGCCTTGCCGCGACGCAGGACCGTGATGTCCACTTTCGCGCGCCCTTTCCGATCTACCAACTAGAGACCATTTGCCGACCATGAACACAGACTCCGGCCTTGCCGGCGAACCGATACAGGGAGATTTCAGCCATGCGAAAGCTCGACCCGCGGTTGGATACTTCAGTCCCGACCCCTCAGCGCGTGCGAATGCCGCTCGCCGTCGGGTCCATGTTCATCGCAGCCTGGGGATTCTGCGGCGGCGCGGCATGGGCGCAGGAAGCAGGCGAACGCGATGCGCCATCCACGCCGATTCACAATCTCCGACGCTTCGCAGATCCAACGGGCGAGATCGCGACATTCAACATCAATGGCCGCATCAATACGCAGAGCGCGTTCTTTCAAAGTCTCGGCACCAATGGCCGCAGCTGTGCGACGTGCCACGTGGAGGATCAGGCGTTCAGTATTTCCCCGCCGCAGATTCGCGAGCGCTTCGAGAAGACCAGAGGCCAAGATCCACTCTTTGCCGCAGTTGACGGCGCAAACTGCCCCAATACGCGTACATCCGACTTCGCTGCGCATAGTTTATTGCTCAAGCACGGACTGATCCGGATTGGGTTGGCGATGCCGCCAAATCCTCAGTTCACTTTGAGCGTCGTGCATGACCCCTATGGATGTGCCTTGGCGCCCGACCCAGTCACCGGTCAACTGATGGTGTCGGTTTATCGTCGCCCCTTGCCGACCACCAACCTGCGCTTTTTGAGCACGGTCATGTTCGACGGGCGCGAGACTCTGCACGCACTCACGAGCGAGCAGACCTTCGCGGCGAATCTGCAAAGCGATCTGACGCATCAGGCACAATCCGCGATCTCTGTTCACTTTCAAGCAGACATGGCGCCTACCGCGGCGCAGCTGGCAGACATCGTGAACTTCGAGCTGGGGCTCTCGACGGCGCAGTTGCGTGACGAGTCCGCCGGCTCTCTCGATCGTGACGGAGCAATGGGCGGTCCACTCATGCTCGCCAATCAAGCCTACCATCCGGCCATCAATGACGTGCTCGGTGCCGATCCCAGCGGAGCTGCGTTCAATCCGGTGGCCATGACGGCATTTGCCGAGTGGGCCGATAGCGGTTATTCAGGCCGTGACGCTGACCCTTACGGCGAACCTGACGGCCGCGCGGCTGCGAGACGCGCCATTGCCGCAGGAGAGACCCTGTTCAACACCGCACCGCTCAGCATTACGGGGGTCCGGGGCATCAACGATAACGCCGCGCTCGGCAGCCCGCCGTCATTCAAGGGTACGTGTACGACCTGTCACGATGCGCCCAACGTCGGCGACCATTCCTTGCCACTGCCGATCGATCTCGGCATCGGCCACGCGCCGGAGTCTGGTCTCGAAAATGACCCCCTCGTCGCCGTCGCGATGGGCGAACTCGATGAGCCGAATCTGCCGGTGTTCCTGGTCAGCGGCTGCTCAACCCCGTTCAGCGCCGGACAACCCGTATCGTTCTACACCACAGATCCGGGCAAAGCGCTCATCAGCGGGCTGTGCAGCGATCTAAATCGAGTCAAGGGGCCCATTTTGCGCGGATTGGCCGCCCGTGCTCCCTACTTTCACAACGGCGCCGCGGCAACTCTTCTGCAAGCCGTGAATTTCTACAACCAGCGCTTCGCCATGAACTTGACCGATGATCAAAAGCGCCAATTGGTCGCATTTCTAAACTCTCTGTAGTGGATGGACCACAGGCATCGGGGATTTGATCTGCCAATCCCATTCCGAGCAGTGCCCATCTGCGGATAATGGGATGTAATAATGCGTCGTGGTCATTCATCTCATCGACGGCACGTACGAGCTTTTCCGCCATTTCTATGGTCTGCGTCGCTTCACCAAGGACAAGGATCGACCGTTCGGCGCCGTCGTGGGCGTGCTGAACACTGTCTTGCAGATGATCGAGGAAGGCGCGACGCATCTAGGGGTTGCCACGGACCATGTCATCGAGTCCTTCCGCAACGAGCTTTGGAGCGGGTACAAGACCGGTGAGGGCATTGAACCCGCCCTGCATGCACAATTCCAACCGCTCGAAGATGGGCTCGCTGCCATGGGGATTGCCGTTTGGCCGATGATCGAGCTCGAGGCGGACGATGCGCTTGCCTCCGCGGCCGCCATCGCCTCCGAGGCTTCTCGCGTTCAGAAAGTGTGCATTTGGACACCAGACAAGGATCTTGCACAGTGCGTACGCGAAGATCGTGTTGTGCAGGTGGATCGAAGGAACAAGGCGATTCGCAACGCAGACGCCGTGCGCGCCAAGTTTGGGGTCACTCCCACGCTAATCCCCGACTATCTGGCACTGGTCGGCGATACCGCGGATGGGTATCCCGGTATCGCAGGTATCGGAGCGAAAGGTGCAGCCAGCCTCATTGCACGTTACGGCAGGATCGAGGACTTTCCGCCGCAGGTTCTTGGGGAGCGCCTCGAGATTGCGCTACTATTCAAAAAGCTGGCGACACTTCGAACCGATGCGCAACTCTTTGCGGACGTCGATGAATTGAAGTGGCACGGGCCCAGTGAAGGATTCTCAGCGTGCTGCGCACGGATGGGCAACCCTGGTCTCCTGGCCCGTGCCGACAAAGCGTCTGCGGCGCTCTAGCTATAAAGGCACGGGAGAAATATGGAAACGATCGGCGCCGATTTACGCCAAATGGTGCGAACTCCGCTGGCTGAATCTCACGTTGAGGCGTTGCGCGCAGAGGGAAATATCGCCACCTATCCTGCGGGTACGTTTCTCGCGCGGCCCGGCGAGCCCATGGATCGCTTTGTCTATGTGGAGGAAGGCGAGATCGAGGTGGTCAATCCCTATACCGACGAACGCCATTTTCCCTCCACGATCGGCCCGGCACAATTCATGGGAGAAATCGCCTTTCTGAGCGGTGGCGCCTGGTCGCTGCCGATGCGCGCAGTTCGAGAAACACGGGTGATCGAAGTGCCGCGTGAAGCCATGCTGACGCTGATGTCCCGTATCCCCGAGATGTCCGACATCGTTATCACCGTGTTTTCGGCGCGACGCCGACGTATGCTCGACGACCGCGACAGCAGCTTACGGCTGATGGGCGAAGATGAGGACCGGAACGTGCGTCGGATCGCCGAGTTTGCGAGCCGTAACCGAATCCCTTACACCTCGTTGCCGCTGCGAAGCCCCGAAGCAGAGGCAATGGCCCTCAGCTGCTCCATCGCTGCGGCCGTGCCCGCGGTGATCTTCGGGCGCGACGTCGTCGTGACCGACCCCACGCCCGAAAAGGTCGCGCGACTGCTCGGTCTCGAGCTCGACTTCCAAATCGACGAGATGTTCGACGTGCTGATCGTGGGCGGCGGCCCTGCGGGGGTCGCTGCCGGTGTTTACGCGGGGGCGGAGGGCCTGTGCGCGCTGGTCGTGGAAGACGTTGCGATCGGTGGTCAGGCCGGTACCTCGAGCCGTATCGAGAATTATATGGGCTTCCCGACGGGCATTTCCGGTGCCGATCTGGTCTGGCGCGGCGAAGTGCAGGCGATGAAGTTCGGAACACGCTTCGCGATGCCGCGGCGCGTGATGCTCCTCGAGAGGCTCGAGGATAAGAGCTTCTGCGCCACATTCGATAACGGCCAGCGCGTCCGGGGCAAGGCCGTGGTGGTCGCGACTGGGGTGCAGTACCGGCGACTGCCGCTCGACCGGCTTGCCGACTTCGAAGGCGCCGGCGTTTATTATGCCGCGACCGAAATCGAGTCACGCTACTGCAAGGGAACGGAAGCCGTCATCATTGGCGGCGGCAACTCGGCGGGACAGGCCGCGATGTTTCTGAGCCGCTCTGCCAGTTGCGTGCGCGTGCTGGTCCGCGGGGCGTCGCTCGCCGCTTCGATGTCGAGCTACCTCTCCAGCCGGCTCGAGGCTGATCCAAGGATTTCGATCGAGTACGGCGCCGAGGTGACCGCTTTACAGGGCACTGACCATCTGGAGGCAGTGGCCATTCGAGACATGAAGACGGGGGCAACCCGCATCATAGACTCGCGCGCGCTGTTCATCATGGTGGGCGCCGCACCGAACACCGAATGGCTCTCGGGCCTGGTGAAACTCGATAATAAGGGGTTCGTGATCACCGGTTCCGGCGCCGACTCGGCTACCTCGCCCTTCGCCACTTCAATGCCCGGTATCTTCGCGGTGGGGGATGTTCGCGCCGGCTCGGTGAAGCGCGTCGCCTCCTCGGTCGGCGAGGGCTCGGTCGTCATTTCCAAAGTCTGGGAATTTGTCAACCGCTGACATTCCCGGCGGCCTATCCCCGATGGCCACTGCCGGCTGATTCACTTTCTCGCGCCCAATCGCGCCAGCAGTGCCGAAAGGTCTTCGGGACTGATATAGAAATGCTCGCACACCCGACCCCATAACATGATCGTCGGCACATTCCGATCCCCGCGCTCCTTCTGCGTCTCATGCAGAACGTACAACACAATCCGCTCTTCGCGCGTCAACCCGTCGCGGACGTCAGGCAGTTTGTCGAAGCGCTCCGGCATGGGAAAAAAAGTAACACCAGAGCCCCGCCAAGTCTAGGTCTCAATCCCTATCGTGCTTTCGCGATCTCTATCGTGGCGCTGCTTCACGTCCGTCCGGATTGGCAGGTTGATCGGAGCGCTACGCGCGTCGGCAGGTCGTGAACATCCAACCGAAGGCCGCGCTTCCGCCGATTCCAACAAAACACAGCAGTGCCATGTCGGGATTTCCGGTTAGTAGATGAAACACAAAACCGGCAAGTGAAGAAATGGCGGCGAGTCCGAAGAGACCGTCGACGAGATAAGTTGTGAAGGACATCGAATGGTCTCCGACAGTTGTGGCGACTGCAATATTCGCGCACGTGTCTGCGCCTAGCGAGATGTCTGTGTCCAGCAACAAGTGCAAATTGCGTCTTTTGACTTAATAAAACGTCACTTGCACGCCGCTTGCATGATTCGCCCAGCGAGCGAACTTATGTTAATGATATCGATCTCAGGTTACGTCGCAATTTCATCGTAGCCACGTCCGCGAAACTCTATCAAGCAAAATCCGTGTCCAAAGGGATCGGCGAGCACAGCTATACGACCCCAGACGTGAGTTTGCACTTCGCCCTCTAGACGAGCTCCCGCCGTTTCTGCGCGAGCCACGGCAGGCTCAATATGCGGCACCACAAAATCCAGATGCACCGGTGTCCAGTGTCGACTGTAGTCACGCTGCTGACTCGAAGAAGGTGTCGCGAGCGTGCCGGGCGCCTTTTGCAGCAGGTATATTGCGCAGGAACCTCCCAAGAGTTCGACCGCGAATTCGCCAAAGCGCCGACCGACCGTCAACCCCAGAGCAGAGCAGTAAAACTCCGTGGCGAGCGGGAGGTTCTCGACATCGATATTCGCGAGGACGTTGAGAGTCACAACCAACCCTCCCTATACCATTCACTGATTTCACCCGAACATGATGTTATCGCAAACGGACGGATGCGGGCCGCGACGGTGTCCACTTGCCACTGCGCGCGCAACCCGGAGATTAGAATGTCGACGAATCGTTGCGTGTCGGCCGGATTGTTTCGGCGAGATGTTAAGATACCGCCTCATTTTTTTGGGGGTACCCATGCTTCTTTACGTCGACTCCAATATTGCCAGCCCCTATGCCTTGGTCGCGTTCGTCAGTCTTATCGAGAAAGACCTGACGTTCGACGTCAAGCCCCTCGAACTATTCGCGAACGCGCAGCATGAAAGCGACTTCGCCTCGACTTCGATCACCAAACGGGTGCCGACGCTGGTACATGACGATTTCGCTTTGTCGGAATCCTCCGCGATCTGCGAGTACATCGACGAGACCTTTGCAGGCACCCGTCTTTATCCCACGGACTTGCACGACCGAGCGCGCGCCCGTCAAGTTCAAGCGTGGGTGCGCAGCGATCTCATGCCGATTCGCGACGAACGACCGACATTCGTCGTGTTCTGCGGAGCCCGCAGACCCGCGCTTTCGGCGCCGGCCATTGAAGCCACTCATAAGCTATTTGCCGCGGCTCTTCAGTTACTCGACGGCCGTACCGACAATCTGTTCGACCAGTGGTCGATCGCTGACGTGGATCTAGCCATGATGCTGCAGCGCCTGGTGGCGCATGGTGATCCGGTGCCTCAGCGACTCGTCGACTATGCCAACCACCAATGGCGTCGACCCAGCGTACAACAATGGATCAACCACGCGCGTCCCCCCCTCACCGAGTACTGAACACTTCGGCGCTCGACTCGCGCTGCTTGGGTTGTTTCCGCTGCCTGGGGCGGGTTACGCTTACGACTCTGGTGAATCGGATCAAGAGGAATTTTGGCTATGGGAACGACAATCTCTTTCAATCGCCCTGACGGGAAAAAAGTAGACGGCTATCTTGCTGAACCTGTCGGTGGTGCCAACGCCCCCGGGATTGTGGTCATCCAGGAATGGTGGGGCGTGAATGAGCAGATTCGTGGCGTCGCTGATCGTTTGGCCACTGCCGGCTACCGCGCCCTTGTGCCCGACCTTTACCGCGGCAAGTCCACGGTCGAGGCCGAAGAGGCGCACCACTTGATGACGGGACTAAATTTTGGCGATGCCGCGTCGCAAGATATCCGCGGTGCGGTGCAATTCCTAAAAGCGCATAGCAACAAGGTCGGGGTGACCGGCTTTTGCATGGGAGGCGCGCTAACGCTGCTTGCCGCGTGCGCGGCGCCCGAGATTAACGCCGCCGTCGTCTGGTACGGCTGTCCACCACTCGAATATATCGACGCCACCAAGATCAAGGCGCATCTTCAAGGGCATTGGGCCACCCAGGACGAGTTTTTCAAGATCGCCAGCATCGATCAGCTAGAGGACAAACTCCGCGCGGCCGATGTGGCTTATGACTTTCATCGCTATCTCGCACACCATGCCTTTGCCAATGAAACCGCCGTCGGCCCGCACCGTATTCCCCAAACCCAATACGACTCTGTCTGGTCCCAACAGGCGTGGGATCGGACCTTCAGATTCTTCGGCCGTTGGCTCGGCTAAAGCGACCGAACGCGACTGATCAAGCCGCTGACGACATCCAGCGCGAAGCGATATCCGGCTTCCCATCCGCTCGCTCGGGGACCCGCGATATTGAGCGCCTGAATTCCGTTACCTTCGACGAATCTCGCGACCGCTTCGGCCGCGGCATCGGGGTCCGGTGTCTTTCGGGCATTGATCAAAATGTAGGGTCTTTTCAATAGCGCACAAAGATAGCGCGTCAATCTGGCCCCGCCCTTGAGCGATTCGTAATAAAGAATCGCCGTCCCGTCACTGTCCACTACATTCAATCGCGTCCGCTGCCGATTGCCGCCATTGGGCAATAGAATGAGCGGGTACCGCTCGGGGATGACTCCGTCCTCGGCACTCCGATCCCCGGGAGCCCATCCACCACAATCAATTCCCGCCGCAAGCGCCGCATCGAGCGCCCCTCGATCCACACCCGTCTGCCCTCCCGAGACGATTCTCCTGAGTGTCATGAGGCTACATCCGTGGTCATTCGGGCAAAGCGGGTCCATATGAATCTACGATCCGGTACCAAAGACAGGTCACATCTGTACTTACGTCCTTAAGTTCTAAATCAAACTCGTGGACTACAAAAGCTGTCGCTACCGTGAGACACCAGGCACAAGCTGAATGCGCGGATTGCCTTGGGGCTTAGTGGTGCTGTTTTCCGAAATCCGGGATCCCCGCCGCGAACCATGGGCCGGCCGTAGTGCGAATCAGGAGTACGGGGCTCGCACACTCTGTAGGAACGGGCGTCAGCACATCATCGATCTCGAAATCGCCGTCCTGCTGGAGCGCAACACCGGTCAAAGTTGTGTTGTGCAAAGTGAATGGCGCTGCCGCTTCGCAGATCAACGTTGCGAACACACTCGCGCCGCCGTTGAACCCAATGGCGTTCCCGCCGCCCAGCAGCAAACCCTTGCCATCGACCCTGATGTGCCCGTCGACCGAAACGTCGGCGCGCAGATCGGCGATCACCCAAATTTGACCGGCAGGGTTGATTCCGCGCACGACATTTCGGTTCACACTAGGCGATGTACCATCGGCATTGACGGCACCCGCTGCGCTTGCTACCGGAAGCACCCCGATTCCACCTTTGAATTTCACCAAGGAATCGTCACCCGTCGCGGCGAACGAACAGCCGATCCCGAGAGTCAACAAGATAATTGATAGTTTCTGAAGCAAGATGAATCCTCCTCTTTTTCACTTGAATAGGCGCGATCACATGTCTCGCTGACTTATGGTCTGCTGCTCGCGAGCGCCCGCCAAGTACCATCAATCCCGGCATCCACGCCGCGGTGCTTATCGGCGATATCGGCATTCATCGCGACGCGAGGGTCCGTCATCGCGAATCATCGATCATCAACGCGCCCGGCGGCGAGCGGCTTGAAGATATCAGCGAGGCTCCAAAGATAAACCTCTCGTCGACTCGCGCGCGCCACAGTCACGAATTCCTTCGTAAAGCCACCGGCGGCCAAGTACAGCAGAGGCGAATCCAACTCTTTCGCGCGATGTGCCCATTTGACGCCCGACGCGGCGAGCCGATCCAGAGCTTGGAGATGATGCAGATGCCAATGCACTGGTAACGGCTGCACATTCCATTTCACCGCGCCGGTCAGCACGCGCCCGTCAGCCAGCGGGGCCGCGACATCAATGTCGAGCAAGGCGCCATCGCGATCCTTGCCTTCCCATCGGCCCCATTCCAAAACCACCGGCAGTCGCAATCGCGGTTGCAGCCATTGATAGGCCTGCTCGGCGACGCGCTCGAACACGTGACCCAGATAGGTATCGAATCGCGGCGCGACCACGTGCTCCCAGAAGTTCTTAGGATCCGTGCGCTCGAGCGTGGCTTCATTCGGGCTCACGAATTCGTAATAAAACGCCATGGCCGGATCTAAGATCCGATAGCGGAACGGCACCGTAGTTCTCGCGCCAACGTTGCGGGTCTGCCACACATATCCAAGATTCACCAGTCGTTCGACTTTGTCGCGAAGCGACGTATCCGTCGGAAGGCCGGCCCGCTGTCCAATGTCATTCAGTTCAGTGCAGCCACCCCCAATGGCGCGCATGATGGCCTGGTATTTGGAGACTTCCCGTAAACCCTGCTCCTGCAAAATCGCCGTCTCCACCAATCCACGAACTTCTCCGCGCGGCGCCAGCATCAGGCGAGCGGCATTCTCCGCCAGGGAACGAGCCGGCTTGACGGAGTCGAGGTAGCGGGGAGTTCCACCGAAAATGCCGTAGGCCCGAATGCGGTCCCGCGGAGAGCGAAAGCTCGCCATTTGCGCGCTATACCAATAGTTGAACGGCCGAAGTTCCGCCTTCCAGGCAAATCGTCCATGCAAGGGTGCGGCGCCCTCATCAAGGGATGCCAACAGACGAACTGCTGAGCCCGCGAGAACCAAGACCAACGCCCGCGGCGGCCGACGTTGCTCCCATGCAGCATTGAGCTCGGAGCAGACCGCTGCAAGCTCTCGTTGATCGTCTCCCAGATACTGAAACTCATCGAGGACGATGGCCACCGGGTCCGGCGCGCGCAGTTCGAGCAGCAGCCTGAACACGGTGCGCCAGGTGGGATATTCTTTCGGCTCGAATGGCTCTTTCGACCACAGAGAGATGTCGCGAACCAACTGCTCGCGATTCTGCAATGAGGTGGTCGCCGACGCCGTCCAATAGAACGTCTGCTCGGCCGGCCATACATGCGTTAACAAATGAGTCTTGCCGACGCGGCGGCGGCCATAGAGGAGAGCAAGCTGCGGCGCAGTCCCCTGCAGGAGTTCCCGCAGTTCCTGTTGTTCCCTGTTTCTGTTGATGATCGGGGTCATGGATCCAGTCGCCTCATGAGGAACGGAGGATCTATACTATCAAACTACTATACCAACACAATAGTATACTAGTATCATTGTACAATCGCTGGTTATAATTCGCGGTGCATGAATTCCGGATGGCAGCAGCGGCGCGCGTTTGACCTCAGACCATCGCGTCCTCAATTGCCCTCATGAAATGGCTTCCTGGAGTTTTCGGCGCGCACTATCGCCACCGCCCCCCCTCACAGGCAGCGATAAGGGCGGCGGCAAGCCCGTCCGACCGTCTCAGCGACTCTTACCGCCGTCAACGTTGAGAATATGGCCGGTGATGAATGAAGCTTCATCCGAGGCGATGAAGACGATCGCATCGGCTTGCTCCTCCGAGACACCGAGGCGACCCATCGGGACTGTTGTCATCAGAGCCGCCTTGTTCTCGGGCGTGCCCGTAAACCGGGTCAACATACCCGTGTCCACCGGGCCTGGCGCCACGGCGTTCACCCTGATTCCTGACTTGACGACTTCGAGCGCCACCGACTTGGTGATGCCCTCGACCGCGTGCTTACTGCCGACATAGACGGACGCACCGGCAGCGCCCTCGTGCCCGTAGGTCGAGGAGATGTTGATAATGTTGCCGTTTCCCTGTTTTTGCATGACGCGCACTTCGTGCTTCATGCTCAGAAGCACGCCGAGAACATTTGTGTCGAATGTCGCAGCATAACTATCCGCAGTTTGATCAGTAATGGGGCCGACCTGGCCCTCAGTGGCAGCATTGTTCACGGCGACATCGAGCCGTCCAAACCGAGTTACCGTCTTGTCGACGGCATTGCGGATATCCTCTTCCTTGCGAACATCGGCGTTGATGAACTCGGCTTCCGAGCCCAAAAGGCGGAGCTCTTTCACGAGCGCCTTGCCGGCCTCATCACGTCGTCCAGCAACGACGACTTTCGCGCCCTTTTTGGCGAAGGCGACAGCCGCGGCGCGGCCGATACCGGTAAGTCCACCGGTGATCAAGACAACTTGACTGCTCATTTCTACTATCTCCTAATGTTAAAGCGCCGAAAATCCAACGGCGCTTGGTTCAAGCAACTTTCACTTGCATGGCGAGATCCAGTAGGGATTGCCGTGCGTCACCGAATAGCATTGAAGTCTTGGGACCGACGAACAGGTCGTTCTCCACGCCGGAGAAGCCCTTGCCTTTACCGCGTTTGAGCACGAGAACGCTCTTCGCATCCTCGACCTTTAATATCGGCATCCCAAAGATCGGTGATGCCGGATTCGTGCGAGCGGCAGGATTCACCACGTCGTTCGCCCCAACAACGATGGCCACATCGGCGTCGACAAATCGCTCATTGATTTCGTCCATGTCGATGAGTTTGTCGTACGGGACCCCAGCCTCGGCCAGCAAAACATTCATGTGGCCGGGCATGCGCCCAGCGACAGGGTGGATGGCGTATCGCACATCGCCCCCACGCTTTTCGATCAGCTCACCCAGTTCGCGCATCTGATGTTGAGCCTGCGATACGGCGAGGCCATATCCGGGAACCATGATGACGCGCCCGGCGTAGGCAAGCCGCAACGCGGCGTCCTCGGCGGTTGTGGGGGACATTTCTCCCCCCGCGGCGGTTCCAAGGGTCGTGGTAACATCCGTCGATCCGAACGCCCCGAACAGCACGTTCGCGAAGGAGCGGTTCATGGCCTTGCTCATGGCGATCGCAAGGATCAAGCCGCTGAGACCGTCCAGTGCGCCGACGATAATCAAAATGTTGTTATCAATCGCAAATCCGGTTGCGACGGCGGCGAGTCCGGCGTATGAGTTGAGCAGCGACACCACGACCGGCATGTCCGCGCCACCAATCGGTAAGACGAAGAGGATGCCCAATAGGGCGGCGAGCGCGACCATGACGCTGAAGATCACGACGTGGGTCGGAAAAGCGATTAGCCACGCTACGCAACAGCAGCAGGCCGCCAATATCAGGGCATTGATGGTGTTTTGGCCTCGGAAAGTCAAAGGCCGCCCCGGCAGGATTTCCTGCAGCTTGCCGAACGCCATGAGACTGCCAGTGACTGTCACCGCGCCGAAAAGGACCTCCAGGCCGAGCGCCGCTACGCTTGATCGGATAAGCGTGCCATCGGAGAAGCCGATGGTGTATTCGCCAACGCCCACCAGGGTTGCCGCAAGTGCGCCGAACGCGTGGCTGAGCGCGATGCGCTGTGGCATCGCGGTCATCGGCACCCACATGCCAAGTGGATATCCGGCGATGGCTCCCACAGCAGCGCCGACGACAATCCATTCATACGAGACGATGCGAGCCTGAAAGAGGGTGGCCAGGATCGCGACAGCCATGCCGGCCGCGGCTAACTGCATTCCACGTCGCGCACTGTCGGGACGACCCAGCGCGCGGAGCGCGGTGATAAATAGAAACGCCGCGAGCAGATACGCGAGCTGAATCAGAGTCTCGCTCATGACGATGAGCCAGCGCTCGAGGCACCGCCCCCGGAGTTTTCTGTGACTGTGGTTTGGGTACGCTTGAACATCGACAGCATCCGATCGGTGATCAGAAAACCGCCGATGATGTTCGTCATGGCACACGCGACCGCGATTGTGCCGAGGATGGTGGCTACAACGCCCTCGCCGCTTCCGGCCAACACCATCGACGCAACCACCGAGATGCCGGAAATCGCATTCGTCGCCGCCATGAGCGGCGTGTGCAGCAGCGGTGGTATTCGGTTGATAGTTTGGACGCCGACAAAGCCGGCGAGCATGAAGACGAACAGCTGGATGATCGTTGTGGTCATGCTCGAAATCCTTAGGTCGTGGCGACGGACTCGCGCGCCACATTTTGACCGGCGAGCAGCGCGCCGCTGATCGGATCTGAGGCGTCCAGGTTCAGCCGGCCCGACTCATCCAGCAAGTACGCGAGCAGGGCGCGAATGTTGCCGCTGAACATGCGGCTGGCGTCTGTTGCCATCAGACTTGGGAGGTTGGTTGGCCCCATAACTCGTACGCCGTTCTCCGTGACCGTCTGGTCAGGCCGCGTCACTTCGCAATTTCCGCCCGTCTCCGCCGCAACATCGACAACGACCGACCCCGGTTGCATCATGGCGAGCGTCTCGCGATCGATGAGCAGAGGCGCGGGCCGGCCGGGGATTTGGGCCGTCGCTATCACGAGTTGCATTGTCGCCAAATGACTGGAGAGGGCCCGGCGGAGCAGCGTTTGCCGGTCGCTCGATTGTTCACGCGCATATCCGCCGGCGCTCTCGCCTACGCCGACATCGGCATTCACCGAAATGAATTTCGCGCCCAGACTTTCCACCTGCTCGCCGGCCTCCGCTCGAACATCGAAGCCGTACACTACTGCGCCGAGTCGGCGCGCGCTGGCAATCGCCTGTAAGCCAGCCACGCCTGCACCGAGCGCAATCATTCTTACCGGCTTAATGGTCCCGGCCGCCGTGGTCAACATTGGGAGTAAAACACGCAGGGCGCGTGCGCCCTCGAGCACCGACGCATAGCCTGCGATGGATGCCTGTGATGAGAGAACGTCCATTGCCTGGGCGCGGGTGGTCCGCGGGATGCGCTCCAAGGCGAGATGGATGACCGAGCGCTTGCGCAATTCGTCGCCAAGATCGGAATCGCGGCCGCCGAGAGAAATGAGAATGCGGCCGGCACGCGGCACCTCATCAACAGCGGGCGGCCGAACCTTGAGGACGACGTCGCAGTTCTCGAGGATGGCCCGCGAATCTGCCATCCGAGCACCGGCGTCCACGTACATATTGTCGTCAAAGTCCGCCTCGCGACCAGCACCGCTCTCGATGAGGAAGGTGGCTCTTGCAAACAGCTTCTTGATATCCGACGGAATCAAGGCAACACGCCGCTCGCCGGTTGCCCGTTCTGCCAGAACGCCGATGACGACTTGTTGTGTACGGGTGTTCATTCCTTCCTCACGCACACTATGTACGTCCGTCCTGATACGTGTCAAGCACAATGTGTACGTGCGTAGTTAGGCACCGCAACTGAATGTGTGACTTACGGTAACGAGTATTCGGCGCTTCGCGCTACTCATTTGTATTCGCCAGCGAGGGCGCGGTCGACCAACCCCCGCCCAAGGCGCGAATGAGGTCGACGGTTGATACGGCCTGTAAGCCGGCCAGCTGTACCGCGGCGCGTTGTGCCTGCAGCACCGTGCGTTCAGCATCTATGACATCGAGGAAATTGATGGCGCCTTCCTGGTACTGGGTCCGGGATAACGAAGCCGCGCGCGTCGACGCCTTGACGGCCTCCGCCTGTGTCACCGTCTGGTTCTGCAGGATGCGTAACTCCGAGAGGTTGTCTTCCACTTCGCGAAACGCCACCAATACCTGCTGACGGTAATCGTCAACATTGGCCTCGTAGGCGGCCCGTGCGCGTGCAAGATCGCCCTTGCGGCGGCCACCATCGAACAGCGGTACCGTAAGGGCAGTGCCAACGAGTGGTCCCATGAGGAAGGCGCGGCTGGACCATTTGAATAAATTACTGAGCGAGGAGGATTCAAAGCCAGCAGTACCGGTTAAGTTCAATGCCGGGAAAAACGCCGATTTGGCTATCCCTATCCGTGCGTTGGCCGCTGCCATCGCACGCTCAGCAGCCGCAATGTCCGGCCGCCTTTCGAGCACGGATGATGGCAGGCCCGGTGGGATGTGAATGTCGACCGAAACAAGCGGATCATGCTCCACTGAGAACTCTGCGACGATTTTTCCCAACAGGACCGCCAGACTGTGTTCGGACGCCGCTCGCAAACGCTCGGCTGTCATTGCCTCGGAGCGGGCAGTCGCTAGTTCCGACTGGCCGCGAACTACGTCAAGTTCAGATGTCTCGCCTGCGTCGAATCGCCGCTGCACGAGTTCCAGCGCCCGGCTACGAAGCGCCACCGAACGATTGTAGACATCGAGCTCTGCGTCCAGCTCTCGTAGATTGAAATAGCTCTGGGCGACATCTGCTTGCAGCGCGAGACGCACGGAACGAAACAACGCCTCGCTCTGTTCGGCCTGGGCGGCGGAGGCCTTGATTGAGTCGGAAACGCGCCCAAACAGATCGACTTCATAGCCAGCGCTCGCCTGCGCCCGCCATACGTTCTCAGTCGGAATCTCAACCCCATCGGGACGCAGCTGCGAGACCGCCGAGAGCTTTTCTCTGCTCGGACCGAAGCCTGCAGACACCTCAGGAAACAGCGCAGATCGCGCCGTCTGCAGCATTGCTCGGGATTCCTTCACACGGGCGACGGCCGCCTGCAGGCCTGGATTGTTTTGCAGGGCCTGCTGCTCGTAATCATCCAAGCGGCTGTCATGAAATAACTTCCACCACTCTCCGCGCTCGCTGTCTTCAGACGGCCGCGCCGGTTGCCAAGCTCCGTAGTCGGCGCCGGCGTGTGCAGGTGCGTCACCGGGCACCCGGTCCTCTTTAAAGTGATCCGGCGGAGCCATATCGGGCTTCACATAGCGCGGGGCGAGTGAGCATCCGCTCAACAAAAGCATTACCGCCAGAGCAGATGAAATGGTTTCGAATAGCTTCGATTTCATAGCATTCTCAGGAGGCGGCCACGTCGCCGACTCCGCGGAAATGCGGTGCATGGCCGTGTTTGTCGACAAACCGTTTGCTGCCGGCAACGGTGCGCAGCGCCACATAAAACACGGGCGTGAGAATCAATCCGAAGATTGTCACCCCGAGCATGCCGAAGAACACCGCTATGCCAATGGCATTGCGCATTTCCGCACCTGCACCTGAGGAGAGCACCAAGGGAATAACGCCCATGATGAACGCAAGGGAGGTCATCAAAATCGGGCGCAGGCGCAAACGGCTGGCTTCGATAGCTGCGCTGACAATGGTGCGACCTTGCATCTCAAGTTCGCGGGCGAACTCGACGATCAATATCGCATTCTTGGCCGACAGCCCTACCAGCACCATCAAACCGATTTGCGTGAAAATGTTGTTGTCACCCCTCGTTATCCACACTCCAAAAAGAGCGGAGAACACGCTCAGGGGAACAACCAAAATGACCGCCAGGGGCAGCGTCAGGCTCTCGTACAGCGCCGCGAGCACCAGGAACACCATGAGAATACTGATGGGAAACACAATCAAAGTTGCGTTGCCCGCCAACTCTTGTTGATAGGTCAGGTCGGTCCATTCGAACTTAATACCTCTCGGCAGAACCTCTGCAGCAATGCGCGCGGCCGCCGCCTGCGCTTGCCCTTGTGAGTACCCGGGCGCCGGACCGCTGTTGATATCAGCAGCCGTATAACCGTTATAGCGAACCACCATCTCCGGACCGAATGTCGGGGAGGTCTTCACCAGTGACGAGAGCGGCACCATCTCGCCGTTGATGTTGCGCGTCTTGAGAAGGCCAATGTCGGTGCTGTTGGCTCTAAAGGGTGCGTCCGCCTGTACGCGCACCTGATATACACGCCCGAATCGGTTGAAGTCGTTGACGTAATAGGAGCCCAGATACACTTGCATCGTATTGAACACATCGTCCACCGAGACGCCGAGCTGCTCCGCCTTGACTCGGTCCAAATCGACATTCAGCTGAGGCTCATTGATCTGATAGCTCGAGAACGTCGGCCCCAATTCCGGTGTCTGCGCGGCACGTTTTATGTACGCCTGTACGGCGTCGTTTAACGCCGTGTAGCCTAATGATCCGCGGTCCTCGAGCTGCATTTTGAATCCGCCGAGAGTGCCAAGTCCCAATACGGGTGGCGGTGGGAAGACCGCGATGTACGAGCCCTTAATAACGGCGAATTTCTTTCGCAGCGATGCAGCGATCGCGTCTGCAGATAACTCCTTGTTCTGCCGATCCTCGGAAGGCGGCAGCAGAATGAACAGAATGCCGGCGCTGGAGGAATTGGTAAACCCGTTAATCGACAGCCCTGGGAAGCCGACCGTGGACTTCACGCCGGGCTCCTTTCTGGCAATCTCGACCATCTGCCGCAAGACATCCTCGGAACGATCAAGGGTCGCGCCAGTGGGAAGCTGGGCGAAACTGATCAGATAGTCTTTATCCAACTGCGGCACGAATCCCCGAGGCACCACCATACCGATCCAAACCGCGGCCGCGATCAGGCAGATATAAAGTCCCAGCATCAGTCCTTTGCGACTGATAATTGTTCCGACGCGATGGCTGTAGGATTCCGAGCGGCGCCGAAAAGTCTCATTGAAAATTCGGAAAAACCCGCCGAATATGCGGTCCATTACCCGCGTGAGCCTGTCCTTTGGTGCCGTGGCCGGTCTGAGGATCAGCGCCGCCAGGGCCGGTGAAAGCGTCAGAGAGTTGAACGCCGAGATGACCGTGGAGATCGAGATCGTCATGGCGAATTGTTTATAAAACTGTCCCGTGACCCCGGACATGAATGCGAGCGGAACGAATACCGCCACGAGAGTCAACGCGATGGCAATGATGGGCCCGCTAACCTCGCGCATTGCTTGATAGGTGGCATCCCGCGGTGACAGGCCGGATTCCAGATTGCGTTCGACGTTCTCGACGACGACGATGGCATCGTCAACCACGATGCCGATCGCGAGAACCAGGCCAAACAGCGACAAGGCATTGACCGAGAAGCCAAAGGCCAGTAGAAGCGCAAACGTTCCGACAATGGAGACCGGCACCGCGAGAAGCGGAATCAGTGATGCGCGCCACGTTTGTAAGAAAACGATCACGACAATGACAACGAGAGCGATGGCTTCGATTAGCGTATGAACCACCGCAGCGATGCTCAGGCGAACGAACTGCGTGGGATCGTAGTCAATGACGTACTCGAGGCCGTCCGGCATGTCGGCCTTCAGGTCGGCCATCACCTTATGCACGGAATCGGAGATGTCGAGAGAATTCGATCCTGGCTGCTGATACACCCAAATGCCGACCGCTTGTTTGTCATCGATGAGGGAACGGAGTCCGTATTCCGAGGCCCCCAGTTCGACCCGTGCCACATCTCGAAGGTAGGTGACTCCGCCGCTGGCAGAACTCTTTAAGACAATGCTGCCGAACTCGGATTCCGTCCGCAGGCGCCCCTGTACATTGACGCTCAGTTGCAAAGGGATATTCGGGGCCGATGGGGAGGATCCGATCACTCCCGCAGCCACCTGGACATTTTGCTTGCGAATGGCTTCTACTACATCAGTTGCGGTCATGCCCCGCTGCGCGACCTTCCCCGGATCGAGCCACACGCGCATCGAATAGTCGCCGGCTCCCATCAATTGTGCGTAACCCACACCCTGAATCCGCTCCAGGGGCGTCTTCACGTTGATTAGCGCGTAATTACGCAAATATTTGGTGTCGTACTTGTTGTTAGGGGAAAACAAGTGAACTGTCAAAATCATGACCGGCGATGCCTTAATCGTTGTCACGCCGAGCTTCTGCACATCTTGCGGCAGCCGCGGCAAAGCCTGCGATACGCGATTCTCGACCAACTGCTGGGCCAGGTCCGGATTCATGCCGAGTTTGAAGGTAACCGTGAGAACCAGGTTTCCGTCGCTATTGGCCTGCGACTGCATGTAGAGCATGTCTTCAACGCCGTTGATGGCCTCCTCAAGGGGAGAGGCCACGGTCTCCGCGATCACCTTTGGATTGGCGCCGGGAAATTGGGCCCGGACGATCACGGACGTCGGAATGATCTCTGGATATTCCGCGAAAGGAAGTTTGAAGATCGAAATCAGGCCCGCAAGCAGGATGACGACCGATAGTACGCCTGCGAAAATGGGGCGATCGATGAAGAACTTTGAGATATTCATGATTCGACTCGGGCGCAGGGAAGCTAGGATTGAGAGGCTGTCTGAGAAGCATTGGCGGAGGACGCGATGGCAACCTCATGCGGCTGAACTAGGTCATTGGCTTTAACGCGCTGGACGCCCCCGACAACTATCTTCTCACCGGGGCTGAGTCCCGATGTCACTACGGATAAGCCATCACGCTCAGACTCAATAGCGACTTCGCGATAAAGAATGCGATTCGACTGGTTGACAACCAGCACGAAGGTTTTGTCTTGGTCCGTGCCAACTGCCGTCGTCTGCACGAGAACGGCAGCATGTGGCGTCCCCCCGCCCACTTTAATGCGCGCATACAAGCCTGGGACCAGTGAATTATCGGCGTTGTCGAAAATGGCGCGTACGCGAATCGTGCCTGAGCCCGTGTCCATTTGATTGTCGACTGAATCGACCTTCCCCTGACGCGAGAAACCAGTTTCGTTCGCGAGACCCATCGAAACCGGGATGTTGGAGTCGCCCCTACGGCTGAGATAGCGCAGGTAAGTTTGTTCATCGGCATCGAACGACGCATAGATCGGAGAAAGCGACACGAGGGTTGTCAGTACAGGCGCATTGGCACCGCTCGAGACAACGTTTCCTAGCGTCATTTCCGCCCGCGATACCCTGCCCGCCACCGGTGCTACGATCGCGGTATAGCTCAGATTAACTTTCGCCCGCTCTAGTGCGGCCTGAGCCGACAGCACATTGGCAGCCGCCTCCCGCGCGGCGTTTTGCGCCCGGTCGAAATCGCGTTTTGCAATGGCGTTATCGATAAGGAGGCGTTGGGCACGCACGGCGTCGGTTGAGGCATATCCGTCACGGGCGCGCGCAGCCGCTAACTCCGCAGTTGCGCGATCGACCTCGGCGATGAACGGTCGCGGATCGATCGTAAACAACAGATCGCCGCGCTTCACCAATGCACCGTCCGTGAAGTGCACCCCCACTATTGTGCCCGGAACAAGCGGACGTATTTCGACCCGATCGATGGCTTCGGTGCGCCCGGAATACTGTTGGTAGTCCGTAACTGTCGTGGAGATTACTGTTGCTACATCGACATCGAGCGGCGCTGCTAAGCCCGCCCCGACACTACGGCCATGATGGCCGACTACCGTTGCGAGGCATGCGATGACCAGCGGAATCGCGGAAAAGGCCACGGCGTGATTGCGCTTTATATTCATGTACATTTCTCCTTTCGTCGAGTCACTTGCGTTGGTACTCCAACGGCATTGATTTCTCAGCGCAGAACTCATCTACGGAGTTCGCCAACACCTCGGTCATCTCGTTCAAGATGAGGCGATGTTGGAATTTGGCGGCTCAAAACACTCGATACACCTGGCCCGTTTGCGCGCCCTCGACGCTGCGTACATACGCAACCGCCACGCGCCGCGCAGATACGGGTTCGAATCCATCGAAAAGGGGAGCGTATAGGTCCTTCGTCTCGGTGACGATTCCGGGGCTTACTGCGTTGATGCGAATGCCTCTCGGCATATCCACCGAAGCCCCAAGAACGAAGCCCTCAATAGCGGCATTGACCAGGGCCGCGCTCGCGCCACCGACGACAGGCTGCTCGCCGATAATCCCACTGACCAAGGTGACGGAGCCGCCATCCGCCAAATATTTCGCTGCGAATCGCGCAAGGTTCACCTGGCCAAGCAACTTTGAATTGATGCTAATAGCCAGCTGAGTAGTTGTCATGTCACTGAGCGGCCCAAAATGTAGCTCGCCCGCAGCTGCAATAACAGCGTCGAGCCTGCCCGATTGTTCGAACACGCGCGAGATGCTCGCCTCATCGGTGATGTCGATACGAATATCGCCGCTACTTCGCCCGGCCCGTAGGATTTCGTGATTTTGCCCGAGCGCCGCTGCGACCGCGCTGCCGATGGCGCCTGCCGCTCCCACCAATAGAATCCTCATGGTCCTTTCTCCTAAATGGAACGGCCGGCGCCCGCGTCGGATCGGCCATACCTTTGACTTCGTTACTCTCAAAACCAATGGAGAAGTGTTCGATCACCCTTTAATGGTGAACAACTTCTTTCAGTGGAGGGGAGCTTAAGCGGTCACCCCTCGCGCCACTATTGGGACACGTGGAGCAACAGTTATTCCTAGAAGTCCGAAACGGTCCGCCATTGCCTCCGATTCACAGATCGAGGCCGCTCAGCTTCTCGACGATGAAATCGATGAACAACCGTCCACGGATCGGCAATTGGCGACCAAAGGCATGCAACACATAGGCTGGAAGGGTCGGCATCGCGAGGTGGGGAAGTACTTCCACCAAGCGTCCTTCAGCCAAGAGATCAGTTACCGTCATCCTGAGTTGGTAAGCGATCCCGGCCGAGCCAACGGCAGCTTGGCGTATCGAGCCGCTGTCGTCAGTATCAAATGGTCCGTCAGGGACGATGCTCTCTCCATTCGCAAACGCGAAGGGCCAAGGTCGGCCTGAACTCACGTAGCGCAAGCAAGAATGCGACTTCAGATCCTCGACTGTCTCCGGCCGTCCGCGCCGCTCGATATAGGCGGGCGACGCCACCAGAATCCAGCGAAGGTTCGCCAACTTTCGGCTGATCAATTCGGCGTCCCGCAAAGCGCCCATCCGGAACGCAAGGTCGTAACCCTCGCGAATGATGTCGACGTTTCGGTCTGTCACGTTCAGCTCAAGTTTCACACCGGGATGGCGGGCCAAAAACTCCGGAGCCCATCTCGCGATAAGAAGCCTCCCGAACTCCTGAGGTGCAGACACTCGAAGGAGTCCCTTGGCTTCCGAAGCGACCTGGACAACGTCCTCTGCCTCCTCAATGCGCCGAAGCAGGGGTGCCACGCTCTCGTAATAGGCCTGACCCTCCGCAGTTAGGTTCAGGGTACGCGTTGATCGTTGAATGAGCCGCACACCGAGGCGACGTTCCAAGCGCGCGACACTTTTCGAGACTGCGGACTGGCTTGACCCGATGAGCCTGCTGGCAGCGCTAAAGGAGCCCGTATCGACCGTGCGAACGAACGCGACCAGACCAGTCGTCTTCTCAAGAATCGAAGTCATTTCAAGTCCCGTTGGATCGGCTGACTCGTCTCCACGTTCACAGCATTCTATTCAACGCGCAAATCAGCGTCATCCCCTTCCCTCCCCTCCATCCTTTAGCAATCACCGACTGATCGGGCACATCGAAGATCAGGCAGGTCGTGCTTGCCTGAGCGAAAAGCTTGCTGCGTGCGTCCGAAGGGCTTGCTTCGCTGTCTGGCGGCCGACGCACTCAGGCACTTACGAATACCATGTACGTCCGTACGCTTTTTGTCAAATCGCGTGCGTATTAATAACGAAAGCTACGAGGGTGCTGTCAAAGAGCGGCAACGGGAAGCGCGGCGTACTCTCGGAGCAAGCTTCCTGCAAAACGAAAGTGACAGCCCGGTATGCACCGGGACCATTACGGCTTACGTCGATCCACGTCGACAATATATTTGTCCACGATCGCGGCGTCGCTGACTTGTTCTCGAGCTTCCTGTTTGATCGGCTCCGGCGCGATCATGTGATTCACCGCGCTTAGTTCGGAGCGGACTCGGCGTTCAATCTGTTCATGGCGCTGATCCAGCGGCGATATCGAGGATCGTGTGACAGATGCCGGCGCAACGGCCGCAGACGATGTACTCACGTCACGCGCCCCTTTCGCATCCAAGCAGGCCTGAACACTTTCACTGTTGAGTTCCCACCAAGTCTTGAGGGCTTTGGACATCTGCACTTTTGCGTGCTCGGCGGACATTTCCCATTCCGCGAGGGCGCGAAATGCCGGGTCGATGTTAGCCCAGGCATCCCAATTGATATCCGGCATGACCCCCCGAAAATAATCCATCGATTCCGCGACTGAATGCGCGGGAGCCTCGAATGCATTGACTGGACAAGCCGATGGCACATGTGGCCCTTGCGCCTCGGGTTCGCCTGACGGTCGACCCGCGGATGCCCGGACCCACACAAGGTGGGACACCCAACCACAGAAGCGTCGATCCAGCGAGCGCCATGACTTGCGTTGCGATCCCGTCCAGTGATCGACGATCGAACTCATCCACTGATCTTCGGTCACCATTAGTCGTGGATTCATATCGGTTCTTGGCGCCAGGGGCATTGGCTGTCTCATGCCCATTTGGGCGCTTGCGTCGTTGGACGCAACCGCCAATACAGCTGTGAAAAACATGAGAATGATTGAATTTGAATGATTCATCCTGAATCCCCCGTCGGTGCGAGGCACCACAACAACCGAAAAGCAGACGCAGAGCCAACAGAAAGCGTATTCCTTCCGCGATTCTTCTTTAGATTGTAAAGACATGGCGCCGCAGTTGTCGATGCTCGCGGCGGCCAAACGCATTGCCTATTACTACAGCGACCCCTTTTCCGTCGACGTCCACTGCGCGGTGAATAGCAACGCAGCACGGGTCCCGACTTCAGGCGCTCGCTGTTCCCGGCTCGCGAACTGCTTAAAGTGATCCCGCCGGTTCGTCAACCACCGAGTACACGCGGAACCCGAGTCTCTCATACACATGAATGGCTGCAGGATGATCCCAGGTATCCGTATGCAACCAGATCTGCCTGGGATTGAATTTCCACTCTTCGTTAAGTGAGGTCGCTAACAGATACCGACCCAGGCCGCGGCCCTGCGCTTCGGGCACAAGACCGAAATTCTTGAGTTCGATTTCCGGAAATGTACCGTGGTCGAATTCGCAGAAGCCCAGCGCAGCGTCGTCCGCATCTCGAAGCACATAGACACGGAGGCGATTGTCGGCAAGAAGAATCTCCAGCGCCGCCTCCGGCATCAGCAGCCGCTGGTCCCATCGCAGCGGTCCGCCTACCCTCTTATACAAGGCCAGGTACGCAGCGAGAGTCATCTGTTCAAGCGCAATGCTCTCGGCCCCGGTATGCGGATGAGGGACAGATGGTGCCTCCGTAAGCCGCATGTAGCTAACGCGCAGGATGGTGCTATCGGAAGTGTTCATCGCGATTGTGATCAAGCAGACCCGCCGTCTGTCGCGCTATCACGCGCACCATTCCGCCAAGTCCGGCTTCACGACGAACGGTGAAGCCGCGGGAAATCAGCGTCGACACCACCCACTCCGGCGAGAGCCGTAACTTCGGATAGCTGCTCAGGCGCAGATGCCACCGGCCCGCCACACGCTCATGCAGTACATCGTGGACTTGAACGGTGGCGTTTGAGTACTCGAGAAAACACGTGAGAATTCTGTTCTCATCGCTTCGCACCAATATAAACCGCGCATCTCCCAGCAACTCGGCTGAGACGTAATCACGGAAAGTCAAGACAAACACTCCGCCACGAACGAGGGCGGCCGCTGCGGCTTCGAACAAGGCTTCGACTGACGCCACATCGACCAGGTGAGTGATCGTATCCCCCATACAAACGATGACGTCGACAGGCTGCGCAACGTGGGTTTTGAAATCCAACAAATCGGCAATGACCGTACGAATAGGGAGGGGACCCGCACGCGATCTCAACTCCGCCAGCAGGGGTTGGTAATTATCGATGGCTATCACCTCGTAGCCTCGTCGAGCCAGGGGTAAAGAATGCATGCCAAAGCCAGCACCAAGGTCGATGGCAGTTCCAGCACCGTTTAATGGCAGACCCACGGCCTCGAGTTCCGCATCGGCGCGCGCGGTAGCCGCTTCCACATCGCCGATCATCCACGAATAAACAGGACCGAGAAGCTTTCGGTAGTGTTCACTGACCGGATCTTGATCGCCATTCATAAAGCTCGGAGACTCTCTGCGGGAAGTGAAAACCGGTTACACGCACCAACGGCCAACGGAAGCCTTGCCCGGATGGTGGCACATCCTTGATCTAAGGAGCTAAATTCTAGCGCCGTTTTTGGTCGGAAGACACCAATAATATCATGTGGTTGGGAGCTTTTCTTGCGTACTTCGATAGCTTTGGGTCTGACTCTTGCACTCTGGAGGTTACGGAAGGCTGATGGCGTAATCGCCACGGTCGGACTCGAAGCCGAGAGTCCATCTGCGCGTGCTCACGATGCGAGCGCGCGCGACGAGGATTCGTCAGCGAATTCACCGACCCGATAGCCGTTGATTGATCTCCTCTTCCACATCACGCAAATGTTCCTTCCCAAACCACATCTCATCGTCGACGAAAAACGTGGGCGAACCAAAGACGCCTCTTGCGACCGCGCGCTCGGTATTTGCGATGAGCTCGGCCTTCACCGCCGGCGCACCGCAAGCCTCAACGAGAACTTGGGCATCGAACCCTGATTCCGTCAGCGCCGCCATGAAGATGGCGGGGTCATCAAGTTTTTTGTGCGCGACCCACATGTGCTGGAACATCGCCTCGACGTAGCGGTCGAAAATACCCAGCGAGCGCGCTGCAATAGCGCCGCGCATGAGCATCAGCGTATTGACCGGAAAAAAGGGCGAGTATCCAAAGTCATCGATACCATGCTTGCGAATGAACCGTTCCACCTCGAGCAGCTGATATTCTGGTTTGTTGCGGATGGCCTGAAACGCCAGGGCCGGTGATTGATTGCCCGTCGCCTTGAAAATACCTCCCAGTAGTATGGGCATGTATTGAAACCGGATGCCGGTACGCGCTTCGATTGCGGGAATCACCCGATGGCATAGAAAGGCGTTCGGGCTTCCAAAGTCAAACAGGAACTCGACCTTTACTTCGCTCACCACTTCTCTCCAAACGGACGGATCTCCTGCTCAAACGTCCACGCGTCGGGGCTCTGAATATATAAGGCCCAGTACGCTTCGGCCACGGATGTGGGGCTCATCAGCCGACCAGGATCGAGACTATCAATGGCCTGTTGCCCCTCGCGTTCAGCGATTCTCTGGCGCACAAAGGCGGTATCGACGCCGGCATCGATGACCAAGTGGGCAACATGGATGTGTTTCGGCCCCAATTCGCGAGCCATTGACTGGGCCATGCCACGCAAGGCGAATTTCGCGCTCGCAAATGCCGAATACCCGATCCCGCCCCGTAGTCCCGCGGTCGCCCCGGTAAAAAAGATCGCCCCTCGTTGCCGCGGGAGCATGATTCTCGCCGCTTCGCGTCCAGCCACAAAACCCGCCCAGCACGCCATCTCCCAAACTTTTCGAAAGACCCGATCCGTAGTCTCCAACAGCGGGAAGTTGACGTTGGCCCCCACATTAAATATACAGACCTCGAGGGGCGCGTGACTCTCCGCTTCGCCAAGAAAGGCCGTCAGATCCTCGGCAACGCGTGCGTCCAATGTCCGACCGACCGCCCGGCCGCCGAAGGCTTCGATTTCCGCAACCAAGGGCGCGAGCTTCTCGCCATTGCGGCGACCGACGAACACGGTAAATCCCTCGGCGGCGAATTTTCGTGCAATGGCTGCGCCAATGTAGTCTCCGGCGCCAATGACGGCGACTGACGCATTTCTTTGAGTTGCCATTTGAAGTCTGCCGTCTTGAATTCAATTGAAGCAAGAAAGTGGATTGTACGCCCGCGCGCTCGGTACAGGCGATACGTGCATGCACTCGCTCTGCCGGGCCGGGTGTTCCTCGCGTATGGGACCTACCGACCTGCTACAGTAACGCACGAACAATGCGGAGCTGGAAAAGGAGATCGCCGCTCATGAAGTCTCTCGCTGTTTCAACTGTTTTTCTCATGCTGTTGAGTCCGGCACTCAAGGCGCAGACGAACTCATTGTTGATTGAGGACATGTCGTGGATGGAAGTGCGTGACGCGATCGCCGCCGGCAAGACCACGGCGATTTACTACGCCGCAAGCACCGAACAAAACGGGCCCGGTGTAGCGCTTGGAAAGCATGTGTTCATCGCGCATTACCTCGCCCCCATCATCGCTGCGCAACTCGGCAATGCGCTCGTCTATCCTACGATGCCTTTTGCCCCGACCGGAAATTGGGGCCTCGTCGGACCCGGTGTCATCGACCCCGCGAAAAAGACCGGTCATATGCGATATGCCGGCAGCGTAAACCTGGCGGAAGAGACCTTTGGCGCGGTGGCGCATGACGTCGCACTCAGCGCCATATCAGCGGGTTTCAAGAACGTCGTCCTGATGTGCGACCATGGCGGTCCCGCCCAATCTCAACTCGCAAAAGTGGCGGAAACAATGAACCAGGAGTGGTCGGCGAAAGGCATCCATGTGTATTACGTTCCGGACCTGTACTACAAAGAAAAAGATGTAATGAAAGAGTACATGTCGAAACATGGATTGCCGCTCGATTCACACGCGGGCACTGACGATACCTCGGAGCTCATGTATGTGGACAAGATGGTCAATGGGAAGTCTCCTAAATGGATCCGTCCGACCAATCTGGTAAACGCGCGTGAAGGCGACGGCACGGGGGTCGACGGCGATGAGACGAAGGCGACGTTTGCATTGGGAAAGATGTTTACCGATGCCAAGATTTCTTTTGCGGTAAACCAAATCAAACAGTTGATTGCGGCCGGCAAGTAGCCGGCGTCGGGCCGACCGTATACAAAGAATGGGATAATTCCACGGAGGGCTTGATGCAGCCGATCATGCGTATCGTTTTGCCGATCATCGGCCTACTCATTGCGGCAAGCCTGGGAAGCCCCGCGAGCCGGGCATTTGACTTGTTTGTAGGGGCCGCACTGGGATTTCTCATCGCGGACCTTGGCATCACTCGTGCGCGCCTCGATGCGGTGAGCAAGGAATTCGATCGCCTCAAGAGGGAGCTACGGCGCCCTCAGGAAGTACCGACGGCTTCAGCGCCACCTCGCGAAATCATCCCTACGTCCGAGCCGGCCGCGTCTCCCGAGCACACGCCGGCGCGGAGTGCAGCGCGAGCTCAACCCGAACGTCCGTGGCAAGACATCGAGGCTGCTTCGCCATCGGCGGCCGCTCGCCCAAGCGTAACCGCTCCACAGGCCCCTCCGGCATCGCACCCAAGTGTGCAGGAACCGGCCGTAATCGCTGCCATTCGCAGCTTCTTCACCGGCGGCAATACGTTGGTCCGCGTCGGTGTCATCGTTCTATTTTTCGGCGTCGCTTTCTTGTTGCGCTACATGGCGGAACACACGCATGTTCCCATTGAAATTCGCTTGACCGGCATCGCGCTCGTCAGCGTCGCACTCATCATATTGGGGTGGCGCCTGCGAAAGACGCGTGGCGGCTACGCACTCGCCTTGCAGGGCGGAGGCGTTGGCATTCTCTATCTGATCGTCTTTGCCGCAATGCGCCTGTACTCGATTCTGCCTGCCGCGCTCGCCTTTCCGCTGCTGGTGCTGGTCGCCATCGCCTCCGCGACGCTCGCCGTACTGCAGAACTCCATGTCTTTTGCGCTGCTGGCCGTCAGCGGCGGGTTTTTGGCTCCGGTTCTGGCGTCGACCGGCCAGGGAAGCCATGTGGTGCTTTTCAGCTACTACGCGGTGCTCAATGCTGGAATTTTGGCCGTGGCCTGGTTCAAGGCATGGCGGCCGCTGAATGTCGCTGGGTTTGTATTCACCTTCGCGATCGGCGCTTCCTGGGGCGTCCTCAAGTATCGCCCGGAGGATTTTGCGACCACTGAACCCTTTTTGTTCTTGTTTTTCCTCTTTTACCTGGGCATCGCAATTCTCTTTACGCTGCGGCAACCCACGAAATCCATCGGCTACATCGATGGCACGCTGATCTTTGGTACACCCATCGTCGTATTTTCGCTTCAATGCGGGATGCTCCATGACCGGCTGATGTCATTGGCGTACAGCGCGATCGCCTTGAGTGCGCTGTATCTCATCATTGCTTGGGCTTTGAAGCGCCGACAGAACGACCCACAGAAGCTTTTATTTGAATCGTTCATCGCCTTGGGCGTCGCGTTTCTGACTCTGGCGATACCGCTCGCCTTGGACGCGCGCTGGAACGCAGCCACATGGAGCCTGGAAGGAGCCGCTCTCATCTGGGTGGGATGCCGGCAAAACCGACTGCTGCCGCGGGTATTCGGCGCGCTCTTGAATCTTGCCGCTGCTTGCGTCGCCCTGTCGGAGTTCAAAATGAGCGGCAATTATCCGGCGCTACCCCTTGGTGACTATTTCGGCATGCTGGTGCAAAGCGTCGCCGCAATATTCTCGGCCCGCACGCTTCACGCCAATCGACAGCATCTCAAGGAGTTGGAATCCCTCGTTCCCGGTGCGCTCTACTGGGGTGGACTCGGCTTGTGGATGCTGGGGAGCATGAGCGAAATCCACCGCTATGCACCGGCGCGAGTGATGGCTGCCGCATTGCTATTAGTGACGTTCACAACCTTGCTATCCAGCGAAATTCACCGCCGCACGCAACTCGGCGCCGCAAGGATCGCCGCCCTGCTCCAACTGCCCGCAATGCTGGCGTTCGCCGCCTTTGTCAGCTTCAATCTGCAACACCCGTCTGTCGACGGCGGCTGGTGGGCATGGCCGACGGCCTTTGCGGGACTGTATTTGGTGATATTCCGTCACGAGGAAGCGCCTCACGCGCCCTTGGCCAAATGGTTGAATTCGGGTGCCGCTTGGTTGTTCTGTGCTCTTTTGAGCTGGGAATTCGCCTGGCAGATCAAAGCGCACGTCGCGGGCGCCGAGTCCTGGCCGACGTCGGCATGGATCGTCATTCCGGCGTTTTTCTTGTGGCAATTGCCGAAGCTCGTGACCGGGGTCAAATGGCCTTTTGCAAGGAACCGCGAAGCCTATTTGTTCGTGGCGGGTGTCGGGCTGGCAATCTATCTTTGCGGGTGGGCCCTGGTTACCAATGTCACGTCAATGGGTGACACCGCTCCTCTGCCCTATGTTCCGCTGCTGAATCCCCTCGACCTCGGCCAAGTGTTGGTACTGCTCGTGCTGGTTCGATACTGGCGCTTTCTGAGGGCGGCGGATTCGCCGGGATCTCCCCGGATTGATAAACGAGTTCCATTACCGGTGCTGGCCGCGCTTACCTTCATTTGGCTGAATGCCTTGCTGCTGCGGACATTGCATCAATGGTTCGGCGTTCCATTCCACCTTGAGGATCTAATGGCATCAACATTGGTTCAAACCTCTCTCTCGCTATTTTGGACAGTGCTGGCGCTGATCAGCATGCTCACGGCGGCGCGTAAACGCAGTCGCCCGGTCTGGCTCGTTGGCGCAGTCCTGCTCGCCGTGGTCATTGCGAAGTTATTCTTGATCGACTTATCAAGGATCGGATCGGTCGAGAGGATTGTCTCATTCGTCGGCGTCGGGCTGCTGATGCTCGTGGTGGGCTATTTCTCACCCCTGCCACCGGCTCGCGAGTCGCCGCCATGAATCGAATGATCGCGGGGATACTCGCGCTGTCAATTTATTCGAGCCTGGCGCAGGCGCAGGTGGTGTCGCCGAAAGAGTTTGCCTATGGGCAATTCTCGATTCCATCGCGAGAGGCCGCGGCGTACCGGTTCGCCCTGCCCCTCACCGTTTATCAAAATACTTTTCGGGAAGAGCTGGCTGATTTACGCGTATTCAACGCGGAAGGCGTTGTAATACCGTTTTCGCTGTTGCGGCCGACGGTGCAATCAAAGGCTCCCAAAGCGCCGGTCTCGCTGGCGCTATATCCGCTGCACGAGGGCGCCCGAGTCCTGATCGACGGCGTACAGCTCACCATTAACTCAGCGGGTTCTGCCGTCAACCTGCAGACGCAAAATGGCACTGCGAGGGCCGGTGCCGTCAGACAATATCTTCTGGATGCGCGCGTGCTCGATGCACCGGTTTCGGCTTTGCAACTGGGCTGGCCGGACGCGGCATCAGAATACACAGGTCGGCTAAGCGTGGAGGTGAGTGATGATCTAGCGGCGTGGCGCTCGCTGGTTGCGGCCGCACCAATTGCAAATCTTCGCGCCAATGGTCAAATGCTGGTAGAGAAGCGCGTGGAATTCGCGCCCGCCAAAGCTAAATTCTGGCGGCTTTCTTGGCTCGGAGCTGCGCCTGACTTTGAACTGACGGAGATTCTCGCGCAACCCTCATCCGGTCCAGAAGAGTCGGAGCGGGACACATTGGACGTGATCGGCGTGCGCGATCCAACAAACGTGCAGGAGTACACCTTTGACTTACATGCGCATCCCCCGGTATCGCGCATCAATGTACTATTACCCGAGGCGAACACCGTCGTCGATGTCGAGCTGTCCTCGCGGGCAGCGTCCAACAATCCCTGGCGGCCGGTAATGCGCTCGGGCTTTTACCGCATCAAAACTTCAGAGGCCGAGCAGCGGAACTCCCCCCTTGAAGTCAGCTCTAACACTGACCGCTACTGGCGAGCGCGCCTCGTAGGTGCGGGTAATTCGCCGGGCGCGCCGCTGCGTCTGCACGTGGAATGGGTACCGAATGAGCTTACGTTTCTCGCCCAAGGACATGCGCCTTTTTTGCTGGCGTACGGGAACGCTTCCGCCCATCGTGCGGAGGCCGACTTGAGCCACTTGCCCACCACATTGGAGATCGCGCCCGCCACACTGGGCCCCCCGCAAGCGTTGGGAGGGCCGAGTCGCCTCATCGCCGGACCTGCACCATTCCCCATGAACCGCGTCGCGCTTTGGGGCGTATTACTCCTCGCTGTCGCGCTTCTCGCCTGGATGGCCTACCGTCTTTCCAAGGAGACGGACCATCATCTGCCGTGAACGAGCCGCACAGCCCATGAATCATGCCAGCCGAGGAGCGTTTCTGCTTGAAGTCACGCAATGAATGGTTTCTTTGAAGAAGGCGAATAAACAGCGGCGTTCCAAGCGCGAGCGGCACAAGTTCATACCTGCCGGCCTTTGGTCGCGCGGAATGTTCGCGACGCTGGGAGCACAGTTTCTCTCGGCCTTTGGGGACAACGCACTACTTTTCGCAGCGCTTGCACTCATCCGAAAAGACAGCTATCCCGCGTGGAGCGGCCCGCTGCTCCAAGCGTTCTTCGTGGGCGCATACATACTGCTCGCACCTTTTGTCGGCGCGTTCGCAGATGCGCGCCCTAAAGGGCGCGTCATGCTCTATGCCAATACGGTTAAGTTTGTCGGGATGCTGGGTATGTCCTTGCACGTGAATCCGTTCTTGACTTACGCGTTGGTAGGTGCGGGCGCGGCAGCCAACTCCCCAGCCAAATATGGAATCTTGGGAGAACTGGTGGTGCCCGCGCAGTTGGTCAAAGCGAATAGCGTCCTGGAGGCTTCAACGATTGCGGCAATATTGCTGGGCGCTATCGCGGGCGGCGCGCTGACGGATTGGAGCATTGAAGGCGCGCTGACGGTGATCACCGCCTGCTATGCAGCCTCAGCGCTGAGCGCCGTTTTCGTTCCGCGAGTAAAGCAGCGTGCGGTCCCGACCATTGACTATTCCATCGTCTCGAGCCTCAAATCCTTTTCCTTGCAGACCCGCTCGCTCTTGGTAAGGAATCGCAACGCGCGCCTGGCTGTCATCGGAACCGCCCTCTTCTGGGGCGCCGGAGCGGCCCTTCGCTTCCTCGTCATCGCCTGGGTGCCTGTAGCGCTCAAAGTGAGTAACAATTCATTGCCGGGGTTTCTAACAGGCATGGTGGCGGCCGGCATCGTGGTAGGCGCCGCGCTTGCTGCCCGCCTCGTGAAGCTAAAACAGGTTCGTCGAGCACTTCCGGCCGGGATTCTGATCGGCGTGGGCGTATGCCTATTGCCTCTTGCCACAACTCTGCCGCTGGCCTTTGGCGTCATGGCATTCGTCGGCGTGTGCAGTGGATTTTTCGTCGTACCGCTCGATGCGCTGTTGCAGAAAGAAGGCGAAAACAGCGTCGGGGCCGGATCGGCGATTGCGATTCAAAACATGTTCGAGAACCTAAGCATGCTCGCGCTGGTGAGCGGCTACGCGGCCGCCGCGTTCCTAAAGGTACCCGTGAACGACATTGCGGTCGGCGTTGGGATCTTCATCGCGCTGTCGATGACGACCCTGACTTTGACGCGCCGCAATTTCGCGAAGGCCTGAGCCGGTGATGTCTTTTGCCCGGCAGCTTGCATCGCTTCGCTGGCTCATCTGGCTGCCTCGGTCACGCCTTTCATCAGGTATTCGAGACTGAAGGCGGATTCGGTAATGTCCATATTGCTTCCCGGGCGCAGATACGTTCCGGCGGCGCCCGGCGTGATGACCACATAAGCACCGCCCAAGAGACCGGCGGAGCGAATCGATGCGGCGCTGTCTTCCGGAATGTTGCTGATACCGGCACTGAGGCATAGCAGCACCACCGCCTTTCGGCCGTGTGGCTGCAGGCTGATTGCCTTCACATAGCCCACCTTGAACCCGGCAATCTTCACAGGCGCAGCCACCGCCAGCGGTCCTACGTTATCGAACGCAGCGCTGACCGCGTAACTCGCGTGGGCGCGCCGCGACAGTATGCTGTCGCCCGGAAACTGAGCCCACATGTACACCATGGCTGCAAACCCAAGGACGGTACCGAGACCGACACCAATGTTCATCTGCACAGCGTCGCGCAGGCGATCGAAGTTTGGATGTGTGCTTTGGGACGAGATCGCCACATTGTTTCTTTGGAGAAACATTTGGGCCGGAACGCCCATGAGCAGTGCTGCCGCGCGTCCGTGCCTTCGGTGTCCGCACTGACACAATCTTTCGGTGCGATGACGTATCGAACATCAGGCAGTTACGGCAGCTTCTTAGTCTGCTGCGGTGACAGCCCTTCCGAGACAGCTATTGAGGCCCGCTCATTCAGTGGGAACTGCCACGCGGGCGAGCACTCGCGCGCGCACCTGGCTGATGGTGCTTTCCTTCGCAATCATCGTGATCTACGGCGTGTTCTTCATCACCTTCCTGGGCCAGACCGGTCCCCGAGATGCGGATCAGTTTCTGGTGTTCCATAGTCTTCAATACTGGAATGCGACCATGTTTGGTCTCGCCAAACAGTGGACCCCGCTGATGTGCGCGGGACTCTCAATGGCAGGCGAGCCGCAAATTCCATTCATGTCGCTCAGCATGTGCCTAAGCTACCTGCTTGGACCTTATTGGGGACTGAAGATTGCGATTCCGATTTACTTTTCGTTGGGGTGGGTCGGCGCGTTCCTATACGCGGGTCTCTGGCTCAAGTCTCGTGAACAGCGGATGCTCGCCGCCTCGCTGTTCATCGGGAACGGCTTCTTCGTGTGTCGCGTGGCGTACGGGCATTTTGATCTCGTGCCCTTCCTGGTGCTGCCCCTCATTCTTTGGATTTTGCACAACTCGACCAAGGGCGTGTCATTCACCGACAAGGCGTCCCCGCCCATCGGTGCCACGTGGGGGTTCGTGACGCTTCTCACCGGCGGACTGATCGCCATGGTAATCGACGGCTCGCCCGTTGCCATCATTCATCTCCTTCTCTGGGTCGGTGTTTATGCGCTGGCTTTGTCCTTTTGGGCACGATCCTGGCGCCCAACGGCGCTGATCGTATGCGCCGTGCTCGTGGCGGCCGTGTTGGATGCCGGCTACCTGTGGCCCATGGTTCAGGCGCAGGCCGAGTTTCCGCGACTGACAGTTGACACGTTCACCAGTATATTTTCGTTCCTATGGTTCACCCTGCTGCCGATGCGCGGCAAAGTACTTCCCGCCAACGGCAATGGCCACGAGCTCAGTGTCTTCATCGGACCCGTCATAGCGTATTTCATCTGGAGGTATCGAAGCTGGATCAGCTCGTCGATGCCCCGCGAGATGAAGGGCCCGCTGTCTGTCGTGACCGTGGTAAGCCTGGTGCTCGGCATGGGCAGCCTCCGGCTCATCCACATTCCGACGTGGTTGAGTCCATTCGACCTGCTGCGTTCTCTGCCCGGATTCCGCTCGATCGGTGTCACGGGTCGATACTGGGGATTCGCCGTTCTGCCGTTGAGCTTGTGCGCGGCCGGCGCACTCTCGCGATATGCAGGAGAATGCCGGAAAGGCTGGCACACGACGCCCTGCCTGATTGCCATCCTTGCCCTGCCATTAGGGTTTCAATTGGATACTCTGTGGGCGCTATGGTCGAATTCGCCTCGCTACGCGGCTGTCCCGCACCAAGGCTTCTTCGCTCGAGGCCCTGAGCACATAGACTACGTCACCGTGGGCGAGGAGCACCACCAGGGGGAATTCATTTCTCCCGTGCGTGCGGTGAGCGATTGCTATGACATGGATGACTTCCAACGCGCGGATATCGAGCCCGGCGCAAGTCTTGTCACTACCGCCGATGCGTCTGCCCCTAAGGGGGTGGCCGCCGTGTGGCGCGCGCGCTTTTCGAGCTGGAGCTCCATCCGGCTGCAATTGGACTGTCCGCTCGCCGACCCGGGGGCTGACTGCGAAGAGGTCGATTTGCCGACGACGCGCTTCATTTTCCAACAAGCCTATCACTCGCTATGGTCTGCGCCGGGGTGCACCACCGCTCCCGACCCCCAGGGACATCTCACCCTCGAATGTCCACACGCCGAACTGCGAAGGGGGCTGATCGAGCTTCGTTTTTTCAACGCCCTCAGCAAGAGCGCTGCCCGGGTATCGACGCGTGCATGGAGCGGATGGCTGGTGCTGGCTTTCACATTCTCTGTGCTCGCCGCGCGCAGGCGTGAACGGGCCCGGCGTCTACGGTTCGGAGCATCGCCGGCGGCCGCCGGCGTTGTACCCTGACGCCTTCGCGTCGCACCTAAAACTTGTATATCGCGCCCAACGCAAAGTCCACGCCGAAACTGCGCTCGGTCAGCGGGCTGTTCTTCACTTGCGAGCCGACGAGATCGCGGAAGCCAAGGCGAGTGACCAGTCCCCAGTGTTCGGTAAGTGCGTAAACGCTGGTGCCGGTGATGCCAACGGTACCGAGACCCGACTTCGCCTCGTACGGCGTCAGAAAATTACCCAGCTTTTGCGCAGCCTCCGCTTCGGCGACCGTTACGCCATAGAACTTCTCATTCCACTGGCTGTCTTGCCAGGTGAGTTGCGAACTGACGGACAAATGCCACCGTGGCGTGGGCGCAAAAGCATAGGACGCTCTGATCGAAGCCTCGGTGGCAGGGTTGCTTCCGAGCTGTCTCTCGAGTCGAAGTTCAAACGCAAAAGGCTTGATGGAGTACGTGACAAACCCCGCCGTGGTGACCGAACTTTTGATATCGGGTAAGCCCTGCAAGCGCGGGCTGTCGGAACTCGTGCGCCCACTGCCATAGTTGACCGCCAACCCCGCCTTGAATGCATCGCTGGTGAACAAATTGAATCCAACGCCGCGGATGTCGGAGATGAACACTCGATCATGAAATATTCCATGAATATCGAGATACGGAAACGGCGATACTTTGGTCTTCTTCGATCCATCGTAAACGGGGGCGTCTCTCGCCGCCAACCCGACGACAATGGTGGGCTTGCCCCCGACGGATGGCTCCGCGTCCGGCGTATCGGAAAGACTTATAGCCTCAGAGTCGAGAGCCGACTGTTTACGAGCAGTGACGTCGAGCTCTTCGATGTTCTGGAATGCGTCTGGGCTTGCCACTTCATCGGCCGCCATGCTTCGGCCGTGCAGTATGAGCGCGAGTACACCGGCGAGAATCTTGACCCGCCCGGCATTTGCAGCAGAAGTATGATTCACTTTAGTTCCTTTTGATCCTGAGTCTCGTGGCGGACTCGGACAAGGCGTCCGATTGCAGAGCGGGCCGCGATTGCCAAGTCGATAGCGCACTGTACGCACGCGTCTTTTTGGCTTGATGTCCACAATTCGGATGGCGCGTTGACAATGTGTCTGCGCGAACACAATTGAGGCGGGGACGACGTTGTCGGATTCAGTCAGGCGGGGTGACGGCGCTGACTTCTCGCGATCTGCGAGTCAAAGGCGTGAAGAACAGCTAACTATGCCAAGCCCAAATGCGTCCTCATAAATTCGATCGAGCTGCGAATAATCTGCTTGGAGCGTTCTTCATCGCCCTTATTATCAAAGCTATCAAAGCCGTGTCCTCCTGTCGGATGGTTCATTACAGTGATCGGCGCATTCGCAGCCAGTGCCCTGGCCACGAATCGATCCAAAGCATCGTTCAGTGTCGGAATGTCGTCCCGGCCCGCGCGCACAACCAACATCGGCATCAGGGTCGACGCGTCTTCCGGCAAGGATGCGATCGCCGAAAATGCCTTAAGATACGGCAGCGCTGCTGCGTCCCCCGGCGGGGCATATTGCTGCACATCGAGCAGCGCATAAAATGCCACCAGACAACGCACGAATACGGGCCTTTCCCGAAGGACCGGAGTCAACAACTCGCCGCCTGAAGACCATGCACAGACAGCCAGGCGATCGCCGTCCGCTTGAAACGACTCCGCGTTTGACCGAAGGTACTGTAGTGCGGCACTCAGGTCCGACGCAGCTTCGACCAACAGCAATTGGGGCGGCGGGCTGAACCGATGCGTGAACATCACCGCAACCATTCCCGCAGCGGCAACTAAACGACCCCAAGACTGAAACATGCCCCAATCCTTTGGCTTGTACTCAGGGCCGACGCCGCCGTGGATGAAGACCACGACCGGACGGCGCTCGTAAGGCTTAAGATCCGGCGGAAGATAGACATCCATCAAGAGATGAGAATTGTCCACCTCGCTGTATTTCACGTTCGAGATTACGCGAACCCTATCCATGTCAGGCAGTTGATAGACGACGGGTCTCGCAACCCTCTCAGCCAAGCTCTCGGCAACTGACCGCGTCGAGTCTGCTTTGTCGTTCATGCATCCTCTCCTTAGTGTTTGTCCGCGCCAAAAAACAACGCCGCGATCAAACTCGGGAGAGTCTGCGCGGCGCCCAGAAATACAAAAGCCGCAACGAGTGCGGCTTTGAAGTTAAGGGGAGCTTATCCGCCAGAACCGCACGAGTCAAGATGGATTTTCAGGGTCTCGCCTGCTGATCTTGACCGAGCGCGATCCGTACGACCTAAGATCGCAATGCTTCTCGCCTTTTAAATGAGAGCCGCCCTATTGAGGTTTCGTAAATCCCCGACACACGCCGGCCACTTTGTTGCCATCGGGATCGCGCACGTAGGCTGCGTAGAAGTCCCGCCCGTATTGAAGCCGCAGCCCCGGAGCCCCGTCACTGACACCGCCTTTGGCGAGAGCAGCCGTATGGAAGTCATCGATAGCTTTCCAAGAAGGTCCGCTGAATGCCACCATGTTTCCATTGCCCACCGAGGCGGGCTGCTGATTAAATGGCTTGCCAATCCAGAACGCGAGCTCCCGCCCGCCATCGTCCTCGTAAATTCCCCAACCAGACGAAATGCGATCCCACTCCGGATCGTTCGTGATACAGCGCCTCATCCCCAGCGGCGCCAACGCAGCGTCGTAAAACGCCGTGGCTTTGTCGAGATCATTGGTGCCGAAGTAGACATAACTAAGCATTGCTGTTTTCCTTACTACTGCGGATCGACCGAGAATTTGGTCCGCAGCACTTGACCTGTGTCGATCAAAACCACGGTATGCAAGCGGCCGGCATGGGAGCCATCGCTCGCCGGGTTGCAAAGGACACTGACGCGATCGCCGATTTTAAGCGAATTTTGCGTCCAACCGAAACGCTTCAGGATGGCAGGGCTGTTGGTGATGATATTCCATCTAATGGGTTCACTGCGGCCGTCGGGCTCAAGCACAAGCGTGAATGTCGAATGCGGATTACTCCAGTGGAAAGTCTCCACTGTGCCTTTGAGCGTGCGTGTTTGATTCAAGTCGTAGGCGGCGTACGAATGATGCGCGAGGGAGGGCAGCGCCATGAGTGCTGCGGCACAGAAGAATACATAGGCTAAACGGGGCGCCATTGAAGAGTTTCCTGATTGATCTGAATGCGCGGCAAACCCTGCCATTTATAGGGCGGGGAAGGATAGCGCGGATGCCGAAGGCATCCATGGTAGGCCAAGCAAGGCGTTTGTTGCTACTCGATGGAGCGCCCAATATTTCTCTGGTGATTATTTCGTCGCGAAGTCAGAAGTGCGCGCGTTGTCAAAACTCAGCATTTACCGAGGCAAATATCGTTATTGCTGTGCACGCACCGAAGTAAAATTGGCACCATGCAACGTCTTCAAGCGTTCAAATACGAACTTCGGCCCAACGGCGAGCAACGGCTCCATATGGGCTGCTTCGCCGGGTCTCGTAGGTTCGTCTATAACAAGGCATTGGCGCTGCAAAAGACCCACTACGAAGCGGGTGGCACATTCATCGGTTACGTGGCAATGGCAAAGCTGCTGACCGAGTGGCGCCATAGCGCGCAGACCCCGTGGCTGAAGGAGGCGCCTGTGCACCCGCTGCAACACGCCCTAAAGGACTTGGAGCGCGCCTATCGGAACTTCTTTGCCCAGCGGGGGAAGTTCCCGCGCTTCAAGCGCAAAGGCCGCAGCGAGAGCTTTCGTTATCCGGATGCCAAGCAATTCGAAATCGACCCGGTGAATAGCCGAATCAAATTACCGAAGCTCGGCTGGGTGCGATATCGCAACAGCCGGGAGATGCGGGGAGTCGCCAAGAACATCACGGTGAGCGCATCGGGCGGCAAATGGTTCGCCAGCATCCAGACGGTGCGTGAGGTCGAGCAGCCCGTACCGAGCGCCACCGGCGCAGTGGGTATCGATATGGGGATTGCCCGTTTTGCGACCTTAAGTGATGGCAGCTTCGTGGAGCCGCTCAATAGCTTCAAACAGCATGAAGCCCAATTGCGCCGCTCTCAGCGGGCGCTCAGCCGCAAAACAAAATTCAGCCAGAACTGGCAAAAAGCCAAAAGGAGAGTGCAACGTATCCACATCCGAATCGGTAATTGCCGGCGCGACTTCCTGCACAAAGCCACGACCACGATCAGCAAAAACCACGCGATGGTGTGTATCGAGGACTTGCAGGTGAAGAATATGTCCCGGTCGGCCAAAGGCAGCGCCGAGAACCCAGGTAAGAATGTTCGAGCCAAGTCGGGCCTGAACAAATCCATTCTCGACCAGGGCTGGTCGGAGTTTCGCCGCCAGTTGCAATACAAGCTGAACTGGAATGGTGCAATGCTGGTCGCGGTGCCGCCGCACCACACGAGCCTGACGTGTCCCGAGTGCGATCGGGTAGCGGCCGAGAATCGGCCAACGCAAGCGCAATTCAGATGCGTGGAATGTGGTTACGAGAACCACGCCGATGTGGTCGGCGCAATAAATATCTTGGCGCGGGGATACCGCGTTGTCGCCTGTGGAGAGGAGGGCTCTGGTCTGGGTCGAAAGACTCGGACGAAACCAACCTCGGTGAAGCAGGAACCCACCGAAGTGACTATGGGTGAGGTCGCTCATGCATAGCACAGTAGGAATCCTCGGCCTTCAGGCGGGGGAGGATGTCAATCTTATCGCTACGCCTTGATCGAGTTTGCGCAGGATCACGGCCGGCGGTCAAATGGTCAAAAATGCAGCACTTCAGTGCAACTACCTGAATCCCGGTAACGTTTCGGTGACAAGGAACCGGTTGTGCACAGGCTTATGCACCGGGATGGGGGATGGAAGATGTTAAGTGCCATTAAGCAGCTGCTTGTACTTCGGTGACTTCGCCCGAGATCCGGAAGGCGAGTTAGACCGTGCCTCTAACTCGCCTTACGGCTTACTGCGTGCCTGAGACGGGAGGATGGGCGCGGCGGCGCGCGAGACCGAGGCCGGCACCTGCGGCGTATCGCGGGTTTGTAGCCAGGCGTGCAACGCGACCGCGCCCAGCACGACGGGCAAACCCACGAGAACGTTTGCGGAAAATGATTCATTGCCCAGCCACCAGCCGACAGCCAGTGCCACCGGCGGATTGACATAGGCATAGGTCGCGGCGAGCGAAGCCGATACTCGCTCGACGACGAATCGATACGCCGAGAACGCAATCAACGAGCCGAATACCACGAGGTATCCCCACGCCCACCAAACATGCGCAACATGCGGAATCGTCCAATGCTCGCCCAACGCTGCGCTGATCACCAATCCCATGAGGCCTGCGGTCAGCATCTCCGCGCCGAATCCGGTCGGGCCATGTGGAATATCCAACCGACGTGAAAGCACCGTACCCAGCGACCACGATATGGTGCCGAATAATATGAGCAAGGTGCCGATGATATTTCCTTGCAGATCGCGGCCCAACAGCATGACGGCCGCGCCCGCCCCGCCGAGCGCAATGGCGATCCATTCAGCGCGTCGCGGCCAATCGCCGAAGGCGCCGCACCAGAGTGCGGTCGCCAGCGGCATGATACTGATCAGCGCCACAGTCGCGCCGGAACTCACCCAGTGCTCCGCGACTGACACGGCGCCGTTTCCAACCACGAGAAGCAGAAATCCCACCAGCGCAGCCCCGCCCCACTGCCTCGCGGTCGGCGCCGGTGCGCCACGCAGTGCTTGCCAGCCCAGCATTAGCACTCCCGCAGCGACAAAACGAGTTCCAACCAAGAAGAAAGGCGCGATGCCTTGGATCGCCACCTTGATGGCGAAGTATGTCGTACCCCACACAATGTACACAGCGAGTAGACAGGCGCCCACCACCCAGGCGACTGGCTTTACGGGAGCGGGATTCTTGAGATTGGACGGCATAGACCGTCAATCTTACCGGTCTTCGGGCTCACTGCGCTTTAGGTTATCTAATCCTTCTCTAAGTTCTACTAACCTTGCGTTGTATTAGCTCCCACCCGCCGGACCAAATCGGCGCGGCGGTTATAAGCCAAGAGCGGCGACCGCAAGATTGTACTGTTCCGGACGCACGTAAATAACGTAACCGAAGCTGCCTCTGCCGTCGGCCACTCCCGTAGAAGCATACACGTTGACATTGGCCCTCGTGAGCTTCATGTGCAGCTCGGCCAAGGCTCCAAGCTCATCGTCGCCCTGCACCAGAAGGGCCGGATGCGGTCCATCGAGCACGAGGCGATTCTTTTTTGCTTCGTTGGTAAGCTTGGCGGAGTCCTCAGGAAAAATGGTCAGCTGTGTATGCAGGGGTCCTGTAGGCACCGCAGTAAAGGCAAGCAAGTTCACTCCCAAGTTTGCGAGAATCGCCAGCAATTTGTATGCCTCTCCAGGATCGTCTCTTACGGTTGTGGAGAAGTAGTCGATGCGTCGTACGTGAAATGCCATAGTACCTCCAGGAAGCGATACTTGCGCGATCGTCCCGCAGCTCATTGAGCAGGCCGCCCTGGTACCGGAATATAGCGCACAGCAAGCAAGCAAGTAACAAAACGCGGCATCGAATTTACCTTGCGCGCGAGGGGCAGACGCCGAAACAGAAAAAGGCGGAATCCGCGAGGACTCCGCCGTTCCCTGCTCGAGCACTATACCTACGGACTCAAGGTCGTCCGTGTAGCAACTGCATCGGAGCGTCCATCCGTTGGACCCGGTCGCGCGCGTGGCGACGAGCCTGCGCGCATCCTTCTATGGCATCCCGGCCGGTACGCGGTACCGATTAACGATGAACCTCGCCACCAACCAGCGCGCCCAGAGACGCGACCGAACCAACGTTTGTATGTGCCACTTGGATCACCTCCTTCAATTGCCGTGGGCTCATCATCGGCGCGTGCCGCCCACCGAAGCCTCGCGCCCCAAATAGATATTCCAAGAATGACCTCGATTGCGGCGCGAGTAAAGCCTTCTCCACCGACCAGCGTCCATGACACGGTGCGCGCCAGCACAGGCGAAAGTACGCGATCGGCTCACGACACCCGGAATGCAGCGGTTCAAACTCGTTGGCAATATCGAGTAAGAGGAAAATCTATGGTCATCTTATGGGTAAGCATCCTCGCCTTGACCATTCTGCTCTGCGGTCTGCTCTACGAATTCGATCTCGCTATCGGTATTCTGCTGCGCTTCGCGCGAAGCGAAGAAAGCAATGGTCGCATCACGACAAGCACGGTTGCGCCCATATGGGACGATAACGAGAAGTGGCTCATGGTGGCCGGAATCGTCGTGTGCACTGCATTTCCGGTCGTCTGCACGACCATTCTGTCCGCGTTCTACCTTCCGTTTCTTCTCATGTTGGCCGGTTTGATCGTTCGCGGCGTGGCTCTTTGGCGCCGAGACAAGACGCAGCGGTTGCCGTGGTTACCGGCTGCGGCTGCTTTCGCATCCTTCATCGTTGCGTTCATGCAAGGACTTATGGTCGGCGCTCTTGTTAAAGCTCTCATCACCTCGCACAGTAAATACTCCGGAGACGAGGTCAGTTGGTGGAGTTTCTTCGCCGTCCTATGCGCCATAGGTGGCCTGTTCATTGGTTACGCGCTCCTCGGCGCGTGCTGGTTGGTGCGCAAATATGCAGGTGACGACCGAACAGTTGCCTATCGCCTCATCCCGGCATTGTCACTCGGATCGCTTCTCGCTGTGGTCTTTGTGTTTGTCTACTCGATGGCCGCAAACCTCCGCCTCCTAAGCCACTGACTTTATTTCTTTGCGCTTTTTGGCAGCGATCGGCACCCTCCCCTTCTTTGGAGGTTGCGGTGAACCTAATAGAGCGGTGATGAGTTCTCGCGCTGAGCTCGCGCCAAAAATGTCCGGCGCTATTGTTCCCTCGTTGATCATCGTTGCAAGGCCGTGAACCAACGCCCACGATTTTAGACTTTCCAGTGCCTCCTGCTGCGCATCACGTGGACCCGACGCACGAACAGAATGCACGGCCCCGCGCAGGACGTCATAGGCAGCTGTTCGCGCCGCATCAAGATCCGCACCGTCAGACCCCGTGAGGACGCTGGAGCCGAACATCAGCTTGAAAAGCCCTGGGTTGGACGTCGCAAATGCGACGTAGGCAATGCCCGTTGCGTTCAGTCGCGCCTGTGGATCCACGACCGCATCCATTTCTTGCCGCATGGCAGCAGCGAATTCGTGAAAACCCAGCGCGGCAACCGCCGCAAGCAAGGCGGCCTTATCGGCAAAATGATTGTAGGGTGCAGCCTGGGAAACGCCGACCCGTCGCGCGGCGGCACGCAACGTCAGCGCCTCGTAGCCTTCGGATTCAAGTATGTCGCGAGCGGAGCGAATGAGAGCGGCCCGCAGCGCTCCGTGATGGTACTTGCTGGCCGCCTTATGAGCCGCTTTGCCCCGGGTATAAACCTGTGTGTTTTTCGCCTTTGTCGACATGCCTGCAACATAGCTGGTGCGGATCGGAAAGGCTAGTCCATCTTGACACTGTTAATATCTATGCTACAGTGTGTTAACGGCGTTAACATTGGTTCTAAAAAACGGGTGCCATATGCAGATTCGCGCAATCGGTTGCTCCTCATCACTTCGACACTTACGCGTGGCATTGCGCCTCGTCGGCGCGCTGACCATCGCCTCCTTGATGGGTTCGATCGGAACGGCGGCCGATACCCCTGCAACGGCTGCACTGACCGTGCACTTCGTCGGATTGAAGTCCTCCCAAGGTGCCGTCATGGTCGCCATGTACAACAGTGAGCAGGCCTATCAGAGTTCCGGTACAGCTTCAGAGGCGGCGACGCGAGCCGTAAGGCTCGAGATCAAGGATGGGGCCGCAGTCACCACGCTCGAAGGTCTATCGCCCGGTCAATACGCGATCAAGGCATTTCACGACTTGAACAGCGATTCAAAGCTGAATACCAACCCTTTTGGGATACCCACCGAGCCGGTCGCCTTTTCCAATGACGCGCCGGTACACATGCGCGCGCCGTCGTGGAAGGAGACCGTCTTTGTCGTCCACGCGGGTGACAACGCAATCTCTATTCACATCGATTGACTGAGGCCGCCGTTAGCCGAACATCGAAATAAGGGAGAAACGCGATGAAAATGCTCACTCGCCGTGAAGTCCTTGGAAACCTGGCCGGCATCGCAGCGTTGCCGTTGGTCCCGGAACTGGCGCAGGCTTTGGCGGGAATGCGCACGGCGGCCGATTGGCGCGTGGCATTCGCTGATTTTGAATCTAATTTACCGTCGACTCCCCTGACCTGCGTGCACGGCAAAGTTCCGCGCGATCTGTCCGGGACTCTTTATCGCAACGGCTCCGGCAAGTGGCGTCGTCCTGGAAAATCTGCTACTCACTGGTTCGACGGCGACGGTCTGGTGCGTGCTTTCTCGCTCTCCGATGGCAAAGCGGTGCTCAGCGCAGCCTTTGTCGATACACCGAAACGTCGCGCGGACGAGGCGGCGCAGGCCGTTGTCAGCGGTGGCTTTGGTACGCCGATGGCCGAACACGTCACCGTCAACTCGAGCGATGATTTCAACGCCGCCAATATCTCCGTCGTGATGCGCGGCAATGAACTCTGGGCACTGTGGGAAGCAGGATCTCCGGTTGCGATCGATCCGCGCACGCTCGCGACCCGTGGCATTAAGACGCTCCGCGACGATTTAGCACACATGCCATTTTTAGCGCATCCCCGTATTGATCCCGACGGTACGCTATGGAATCTGGGTCTCGCCGGTTCGCAAGCGGTGGTCTGGCGGCTGGGGATCAAAGGCGATGTTCAGGCGGCAGTTCCAATCACACTCCCGCGGGCCAGTTATGTGCATGATTTCACGGCGACAGATCAACATCTCATCATCTTGCTGCAACCCTGGGTGCAACGAGCCGGAGAGATGCATTCGGATTTCGCCGACACGTTCGAATGGCACCCACAATGGAGCACTCAGGTTCTCGTTCTCGACAAAGCCGATCTCACCCAGCAACGCGTGTATGAATTGCCGGCATTTTTCTATTTCCATCTAGGTTCCGCCTGGCGCGATCCCAGCGGAGCCATACGGTTCGACGTGTGCCGGTATGCCGACCCAGGGTTCGTGCTGCGTGGTGCGCGCGATGTCCTTCAGGGTGTCTACCGGGCCGATGCTACCCCCACGCTCTGCCTTGTCACCCTCACCCCTGACGGACAGGCGTCATTACAAGATACCGGCATTGCGGCCGAATTTCCCCGCACCGATGCCCGTCATTCCGGACTTTCTCGCTCCTTCACGCTACACGCGGCCTTTAAGGCAGCGAGCGAACCGCTCTTCACCGGCGTGGCACTCCATGATTGGCGAACCAATCAGTCGCAGCATTTCGACTTCGGGCCCGGCCATCTTGTAGAAGAAATGATATTCGTACCCCACCCGGGCCGCAGCTCGGAAATGGATGGCTGGATACTCGGCCCAAGCATCAATTTGCGGGCGGGCAAGACGGAATTGCACGTATTTGACTCGCGCCATATTGCCGACGGACCCATATGCACCTGGCGGGCGCCTGTTGCGCTTCCCCTGAGCCTGCATGGCGTGTTTGTGAACGCCTGAAGGGCCTTTTGGGAATGCTATTTCCGAAATGGCGGCACGATGGATGCAATTGAGACCTACGTCTCAGAAATCTCAGATTCACTCGAAGGCAACGTCGAAAACTCGGTATCGTCGCGCGAAGATACGATGAAACGGGGGCGCCATGAAGTCACTAATGAGCTTGATATACGCTAGCCGGTCGACTGAATGCTTCCACGAGCATGAGATTCCGGATTTGTTGCAGCAGATACGTATCGCGAATGCGAAGCAAGAAATCACCGGCATGCTTCTGTATATCGGCGGTTCATTCTTGCAGGTGCTGGAGGGTCAACCAGAGATGGTTGACGCCGTGTTCGGCAGAATTCTTAGGGACAACAGACACACCCAATTGACGTTAATCGCGAAGGAATCCATACCCGAGCGAGCATTTGAGGGCTGGACGATGATGCACCAAACCCTCGACCCCGTCGAGGCGGGCGAACTTATTGGAGAAATCGACTATTTCACATCGCCCACGCTGACCACACAGTTGGACTTTAGTCGTGCGAAGAAGCTCCTCTTGGCCGCCCGCTTGCGGTGGCAGATCGTGCACCGCTCGGGTAAGTATCGAACGCTTGGCGGCCGGACCGCGTAGGGATGCACAGATGGCGTGATCTCATTCGCCCGGCAACCGGCGACGCTTCAGTGGTTCATCTGAGCATATGGCGGTCTTACATTGCCGGCACACGATCGATCCAGCTGTCTCCCGCGTACATCCGCATCGGTCGGCCCCGCTCTTCCTTGAATCGGACCACTTCACCTACGACCCCGACACCCGTGGGCGCGATGAAGCGGAAGCGTCCGTCGCCAAGTGGTTCTAGCGTGACCGGGTTGTCCAAGTTCGGTCCGTTGGGTGTGATGATGACTAGCTTCTTATTGAGTAACACGACTTGCTGATCCCCTCCCCGCCCGCGGTAAAGACCGGCGAAGCGCTCCCAAGCCGGGTCCCAAGCAACAGTCTGGGGCTTTGCCGCCGCTGCTTTCGCTACCGCTTGGCCCACCGTCGCCATCAGCTGTTGCGCGATGTCGGCAGGGTATGAGTCGCCGGTATTGGTGAGGACGATGACACCCACCCTGTCATCCAGCTGAATTAGCGTCTGTGTCGTGTTGCCGGGATAGCCCCCTCCATGCCCAATGTAAGTTTTATCCTTGACGCGCTTTACGTCGAAACCGAGACCCGTTCCGCCGGTCCAATTTTCCTCGACCGAGCGCACACGCAGCATCTCGCGCCACGATCCACTGCTGACAATTTGCGCTCCGCCGCGGGGGCCACGGCGAAATTGTGCCGAGATGAACACAGCCATGTCCTCGACATTGGAGGTGACTCCTGTAGCCGCAGCCATTCCGCGCGCATCGACGAAGGGCAGCACCTCACGCGTGCCGTCGGGCATGCGACGGCCATAAGGAACGGCCAGCTCCGGAACGTTTTTATCCACGCTTGAGTTGCGCATTCCCAAGGGCTTGAAGATGTTCTGTTCAACGTAGTCAGCCCACCGCTGCCCGCTTACTTGCTCAACAACCAATCCGGCAACCGCGAAACCGAGATTGGAGTACTTCCAGCGCACCGATGGCGCGAATGCTGCCTGTCGCTCCGAATATAAACTCTTCAGCTCTTCGGTCGTGGGGAAATTGTATGACGACCAGTGATCCCCCGCCTCACGCTGGAGGCCCGAGCTGTGTGACAGCAGCTGCTCGATGGTGATCGGACCATCATCGTCTCCCGCGGCCTTAGCCTTGAACCAAGGCAAATATTTAACCACCGGATCGTCTAAACCCAGTTTGCCCTCTTCACGCAGCTGCATGATCGCGATGGCGGTAAATAGTTTGCTGTTGGATGCCATGCGAAACTTTGTCGTCGCGGTCATTGGCACCTTCGCTTTGACGTCCGCGAAGCCGAAGCCTTTCGACCAAACCAATTCCTGGTCACTCACAACACCAACGGCAACCCCCGGAAGCCCCCGATAAGCGATTTGCCCATCGATCCAGGCCGAAAATAGCCGTTCTTCACCAAGCACATCGGCGTCGCCGCTAACACTGGCTACGACGGAATTCTGCGCAACAGTCTCAGCATCCACTGGAAGTGTGAATAGACCGATGAGAACGGCCAGCCCGACGCGACGAGTGTACTGGGCAGAATTAAGCATAGCGCGATCTCCAAATGGCCACGGGCCGACGCAATAGTCTAACGAATCCATGATTAGTTGGCGTATTCTCCGAAGGCTGTAGGGTACTCACTCCAAATCAAAACAATCGCTCATTCCGCATAGATGCGGACATTGGCTAAAGGGGAGCGCATGACTGGTTTCACACGCAAACTGACTCAGGTATCAGCGGTCCTTTCTGCCGTTCTCGCATTTCTGGCTCTCAGTAGCATCTCGCCGGCTTACGCTCGACCGGATGCTAAGGTTCTCGCAGCAGTCAGGGGTTGCGAACCTAAGGCGCGGACACTCTTGCAGCAGCTGGTGCAGATTGATTCGGGCACCGGCGATGTCGCAGGCGTGACCGCCATAGGCTCGATTTTGAAAATTGAACTCGAAAACCTCGGAGCCAAGGTCGAAAGCGCATCTGCTACGGTGCCCGGCGTTGCCGACAATCTGGTCGCTACCCTGACCGGCACGGGCAAGGGCCGAATTCTGCTAATCGCCCACATGGACACCGTCTTTCCGCGGGGCACTGTTGCGCGACGACCCTATAAAGTGGTCGGCGACCATGGCATCGGTCCGGGAGCAGGCGATGACAAAAATGGAGTCGTCAGCGCCGTATGCGCGCTCCGTGTCCTGCACGAGCTTAAATTTCGTGACTACGCCCGGATCATGCTCATTCTCAATTCGAATGAGGAAACCGGTTCTGTGGGCACGCGCGACCTCATCCGCGCGAAGGCGAAAGAGAGCGACGTTGTCATTAACTTAGAACGCGGTGTGCCGCCCGACGGGCTCGAAGTCACCCGCAAAGGCTCGGCTGTTATCACTGTTGAGACCAATGGCCGCGCCGCGCACGCGGGCCTGGAACCCGAAAAAGGTCGCAACGCCATCCTTGAGGCGTCCCACCAAGCTCTCCAGCTCGGCTCGCTCGCGGATCCTGCAAAGGAGACCACAGTCAGCGTCACGATGATCGAAGGTGGGAATGCAATTAACGTCATCCCAGACCACGCGATCATCAGGGCGGACGTTCGCGCCTTTACGCCGCAGGAATTCGATCGCGTGGAAACAGGTCTGGCAAGGCTCGCCGGCGACACGACCGTCCCAGACGTCCAGGTGAAAGCCTCTATGACACGAAATTTCCCGCCGTGGCCGCCTTCCGCCTCGACCCAATCCTTGTTCGTACGAGCACAGAAGCTGTACGCGGAGATCGGCCTTCAACTGACCGGTGTTCCCGTCGGCTCGTCCGCCGACATCGCATTCGCGGCGGAAACCGGCACGCCCTGCATCGATGGCATAGCCATTCTTGGGGGCGGCGCTCATGGCGTCGACGACTACGCCGATTTGTCGAGTATCGTTCCTCGCGTTTACTTGTTAAGTCGTATGCTGATGGACCTGGGCCGCAACCCATCAGTGCAATCGCAAGGACGCTAACACACCCGCAGCATCTGCGCGGAAGCGAAAGGCATAAGCTGTACTCGGCCCTCGATTGCGGGTACCTGAACCGAAGCTGTTAAACTGCTCCCCATGTCCGACAGCGATCGCCAGCACCTCCTCGATACGGCCCGAGACGCCCTCTACACGGCATTTCCGAGTGCCTGGGCCATTTACGTGTACGGCAGCTTCGCACGCGGCGACGATTCACCCCAAAGCGATATCGATCTCGCGCTGTTGCTCCCACCGGATGAGAAAATCGCCGATTTACTGAGAGTCATCAGTGATGTCTCGACACGCGTTCATCGTGAGGTCGACCTGGTCGATCTTCGCAAAGTCAGCGATGTGCTGCGACGCGAGATTTTAGCGGAAGGCCGAATACTTCATGTCTCTCAGCCAGACCGAGTCTTGGAATGGGAGGGTACCGCGATCAGCCGCTATCAACGTTACCGCGAAGAGGTCCGCGACCTGCTGAAAGACTTTCAAAGCACCGGCATAGGCTACGGTCAGTGACCGACGTCGGCGCGCAGAAGATAACCTCCCTGCAACGTTGCGTCGCCCGTGCGCGCGAAGCATATGCCGCGGCCGGCGCCGAAATCCGGACTAACTACAACCTGCAGGATGCCGCAATTCTCAATGTCATCCGCGCCTGCGATGTAGCCATTGATCTTGCCAACATGGCGATTCGCAAGCGCCACCTCGGCATCCCGAATGAGAGTCGTGACTCATTCGCCATCCTAGTCCGCGAAGGCATCATTGCGCCTGACTTGGGTGACCGCCTGAAGCGAATGGTTGGCTTCCGCAACCTCGCTGTCCACCAATACCGAGAACTCGACCTCGATATCTTTGATGCGGTCATCCGGAAGAATCTCGACGAATTAATGACCTTCGCCCAAGTCGTGCGGCCAGAGTTGTAGACGGCCCTCGCACGGCGTGTTCTGCAGCTTCGTCCGCGCCGCCACGCGATCAATGCCCGAGCATGCTTACATATAAGAGTAAGTACTCCAAGACCAACACTGGTACGTAGACAGCGAGAAATTGCAGAACACAGGCGGTTAAGGTTGTCGTGCCTTCGCAGGCGGTTCCGATAACGACAGCAGTTGCGCTGGAGTTTCAATGCGTTCCCAGCGGCCGCGCAGATAATGCCAGTGTCCGCCCTCCTGCTTCCACTGGTCTGCAACCCAGCGCTGCCTTCGGCGTTCGAAGATGTAACTTCCCGTCACCCAGTGATACGAACGATGGCTCCACTCCCAATATCCCGGCGCCCATACGAAACCGTCGCGCGGCCTGACCCTCTCTACGCGCGGTGGAGGGGGCGACACATTGGTAGTGATCGCCACCTCGGCGCTCGCGACAATTGGCGCTGCTATCGCGGCGATCGCGAGGCAGAGTGCGAGCGGAAAACATGTCGGATAGGATTTCATATGCGTCATTCCTCTTAAGTCCAAAGTGTAGACAGTTCTCACGCCGCCCTATGTTCGCGGACTCGCCCCGGCCTATACTTCAAAGTCTTTATTTTGTACCGATTCGCATACAATAGGCGGGATCCGGTGAGCAGTCAAGACATTATTTACTGGATAGTACAAAATAGACGACTGCAGGGAGCCGCTCAGTACCGGTATTCAGGTTGCACAACCGCGCGCGAGACGTGTCCTCCCGGCGACCGTCGAGCTAAGGGGCTGTTGATTTTCTACGTGGCTTAGGAAACTGTGCGCGTACTTACGTGCTAAGTGGTGCACAAATCGTGTTGAGCGCTGCGTTCATTGTGGCTTTGAGCGATTTTCGGCTGCCGCCCGCCCGGGCTTGAATCGCAAGAAGATAGAGCATCCCGGAGGCGATCTGACCTAACTCCGCAGGATTCGCCTCGCTGTGAACCTCGCCGCGCTGCTGCCCGAGCGAGATTCGTGCGGAAAGCACGCGGTCAAGTCCCTGGAGGCTTTCCGCGACCATGCTGCGCAATTCTGGGTTTGTGACAGCTTCGGTGAGCGTTGTGCCGATCATGAAGCAGCCGCGGCCCGCGGATTCACCAGAAAGATAGATCTCAATCGCACCTTCATAAAAATCACGCAGCGCTCGACGTAGCGGCCGCTTTTCAGCGAGTGCCTTACTTATTGCAGCACGCGCCTTCGCTCGATAGTGATCAAATGCCAGGCGATAAAGTGCCTCTTTGTCGCCGAAGGCTGCATAGATGCTCGGCCTGTTCATGCCCATGGCGCTACTCAAATCATCAAGCGACGTGCCCGCATAACCCGTCGCCCAGAAAACGTCCATTGCGCGCGTCAGCGCAATCTCGGAATCATAGGCACGGGGTCTACCCCGCGCACGTTCAGCCGTTTGTACCATTTAGTAAACCGCCTCCGGAGCGTCATAGCTGCGGTAGCTTACCATTATTGTGCAGAGTGGTACAAATATAGCTGAGCTTGCTGCCTTCGTCAGCGAAGAGCCCGTGCGCCGGGCAATCACCGATCAGACTGGACAGGCATAAACCCGTCGCTCAGCGTCTGCATGAAGCTCACGACCGCATCTTCCTCCGCGTCCGACAGGCCTAGCCGCCCAACTCGGCTAGTGTTCATGTTGGCGGTCGATTCCGGCGCCGGCCAGCATGTCGTACCTTCACCGGCGTCATCAGAGGACTGGCAGTGCGGCAGGACGTCGCGCGTGTTGTAGAAGTGCACGATCGCCTTCAGGCTCGTGAAATATCCGTTGTGCGCATAGGCCTTCACGAAGGCCGGAGAGGGCCGCTTGTCCACATTGCGCAATGTCGGCACCTGAATTCGCGCCTGGTTGCCCGGCGCCAGCTTGACCCATCGCTGATCTACCGCGGAGGTCCGGCTGAGCACATGCCCCCTGTCGAGAAAATTGCCGACACCGCCGTCGACATACGATGATCCTGCGGGATTGGCGGCATAGCCCAGTGCGTCGGGGCGATTTTCCGCGTAGTAAGGCAGCCGCGGATTGGCTGGGGTGCCGATGTTGCTGGCGGTGAAGTCGGTGAACAGCGGATCCTCGCCAGGGCCGCCGTCGCGGTGACAGGTGTTGCATAGCGCCTTGCCGCGGAACAGGTCGTAGCCCGCCTGCTCTTGTGGCGTGAACTTTGCCTTGCCGGCGCGTACCGCGTCGTACTTGGAGGTAAACGACGTCACCTCGGCAGAAGCCTCGTAGCCGGCAATCGACTGCGCCATCTGATCGAAAGTGGCGCCGGCCCGGCCGCGATCGAGCGAGCCGAGATGCACCGGCATCGGCGCGCCGGCGGGAGGCGGCCCCGGCCGGTCGCAGACCTTTTCTACATCGCGCGGCCACGCGATCGCGAAGGCTTGCCGTCCCCAGACGCTTTCGAACAGCGCCCGATAGGGACGCTGCGAGGCGCGATAGACCACACAGGCGATATCCGGCAGTCCCATTTCCACCGGGTTGACCGGCGGCCCTTCGGCCTGCTCGGCAGCAGGGTTACCCAGCCGCCGGCCCGTCGCGCGCATGTCCCAGAAATTGCCGCCGACGAGGTCATCCTGCCCGGGATTGTAGTGGAGCACCGGTGAGAGCGGCGCATAGGCGTGCGATTGCGGCCTGCGATTGCTGAATCGTGTGCGCACCGACCCGGGATAGGAGCCGGTCGTCTGGTTCAGCTCCGACACGGGGCCGGTGAAGCCCGTCTCGGGCATGTGGCAGAAAGCACAGGCCTCGTTGCGGTTTACCGAGAGCTGCTTGTCGTACAGCATCAGCTTACCGAGCAGCTCGATCTGCTGGACCTCATTGTCCGGCGGCACGGCCAGCCGTTCGATCGACTGCGCCTCGATGCGGTCGATCTCGGCCTCGAGCTGCGCAATTTCCTTCACGGCCTGTGGCGAGAGCGCCGTGCTGATCTTCTCCGCACCCGGCGCATCTGCGCCCAGCGTGGCGGCGACCAGGGCCGCCGTAATCGACAGAAGCGCGCGTTGTGTCTTCATCGGGGCTCGAGTGCCGGTGCGTGGCCTGATACTAGATGCTCTCGTCCAACCGCGTCGATTTTCCACTGTCGCATTGTTTCTGTCATCCATTTTTCTCGGCGGGCGTGACTCCGATTCGCCTGCCGGATTTTGGATGCAAACTCCCTTCAAAAAGAACCGTAGTTGCAGCCTTACGTGAGGGCGGGGTCTGCGGAGGAGTTGCTGGACGTGGGGGCTTTGTGGCGAAGGAGCGCTGCAGAGATCAAGGTGATGAGGAGACCCACAGGCGCAGGTTCCATAAAGGTGTACGCCATGTTGACGAGGGGGTTCTGGTACAGCTGCTGGGAGTGCTGTATGGCAGCGACCCGCGCGGCGGTGGTCGGGGCGTCGAGGCCGGCGGACTGCAACTTGTGGATTTCTGCGGCGAAGTAACTGTCCATGAAGTGGGGCATGAAGTTGAAGTACAGAACCTCCCACATAACGACGTAGCAGACGGTGCTGATGAGCGTGATGAGGATGCCGCAAGCGAAGGCGCGGCCGAAGGAGATTTGGCCCGCGAGGGTGTTGTCGCGGTAGCTGCGGATGCCGAAGTAGATGAGCAGGAACGACGCAACCATGATGGTGTAGCCGAGGACCATGCTGTTGTGGCCGGAGCCGATCTTGTCGGCGACGAGCAGCGAGCCGCCCATGAGGACGGACATGATCAGGCCGGAGATGAGGCCGAAGGTGAGGACGATTTTCTTCATGTGAGACTTATATGAACGCCACCCTATTGAGCGAGTGCTCTGATCGATCTGGCATAACAAGCGGTTGCAGTCTTATATCCGGCCTACTGGAAGAGCTTTTAGCTCTTGGCCTTGATGAACTCCGCTGAAGAAG